>Ga0209012_1000213_pt1 | contig 92002 bp, 98 predicted proteins | sample RS3BMetagenome_FD_184735 | JGI IMG/M metagenome (GOLD analysis project Ga0209012, IMG submission 184735) | Ferric oxide microbial mat and aquatic microbial communities from Rainbow Spring, Yellowstone National Park, USA - RS3B (SPAdes) (version 3) ... | reverse complement strand
TCCTACTCTATCTTGGGTTTCGTCACCACAAGCATAGAGGTAGGATCGTAGATTTGGAAATCACGTGGCTCACTTTCAATCTAATCAAACGCTACAAAAGTGGCTCAAAACTACATTAGCAAAGACACCACCTCGGCCCTAGGGGCCGGTTTCAGGCCTTCGAACGGGATGGGGAGCTCCTGAAGAAACTGCTCGGAGAAGCGGGCGCGGACATGGAACCTTCCGCCGCCGAGGCAAACAGCGAACGTGAGATTGCGCAGCCGACGCTATTTCAGGTCGCCCACCCCCCAGAGGACCTCCCGGCGTCCGGACACGACATCAGCGCGGGGATCGGCACAAGTCCGGGCACAGGTCCGGGCACAGGCCCTAATACGGGACCGGGGACGGCTCCGGGCACCGGCCCGGGCACGTGAACAAACCGCGTAGACGCGCCCCCGCAGCGCCTTTGGCCGACGATCTCCGTGGAAGCGCTGACCCAACCGCGGCCGACGCGATTTCCGGGGCACCCGGAAGGCATCGCCGTCAAATGGCTGACCTACGACCTGGAAAATGAGATCCACCATCGCGGCCAAGGGTACGTGTACCTTCGTTTGCTGGGAAAGGAACCTCCTGCGTTTGCATCCGGAACGAGTAGGGAGACGATAAGACGAACCCGGCCTCGACGGTTTGCGCAGCGACGTGATATGCGTGACGTGATGGCGCCTGTGCCACGCGTAATCAAGCCGAGTTGAACTCCGTGGTTTTTCAAATGATGAAGCATCTCATACATGCCTGCATTGGGAACCGTGCATGAGGGGAGGTTCGCATACCAGTGTTCCTTCAGTTCGCTGGCGAGAGGAGCGTGTCCCCATTCCAATCCCTGGACAAACTCGCTGAAAAACTCAACCCGCGGTCTGCATCCGTCCTCGTCTATTCCCAGATCCGGGAAACGCACGCTCCAACCACTTCGACATCCGTCTGAAGTGGTTGGCGCAGAATTCGGTTCAAGATGTCTGCACCACCGCAGGACGATATTTATCGATCATCTTGAAGATGAACAACAGGAGGACGGTGGGGAACAATCCCACCCACCGGTTTCTCGTCCATACAAACAGAAGCAGTCCCCATCCGACGAGCAGCGCCGTGATGATGACTGCTGTCATGAAGCCGCTCGCAGTCTCGGTCATCGTCAGATCCTTGAAGGCGAACAACAACTGATTGGCCTGGAAAGAGAGCGGCATGCGTATCATGACCCAGAGCAGACCAACCCCCGCCAGTACTTCTTTTGCCTTGTCTCGACTCTACGCTGACAAGTTTCTCGTCCGGGTATCGCCCTCTATCGTACTGTTTGATGAAAATGAGTATTGAACTTATCCCAGTCCGCACACATGTATCGCCTGCGGATGTGGAGCATCGCCTGACACATCGCAAACTCAGGTTCCGCTCACTCGCTCGACGATTGCCCGCAAGTTTCTCTCATTGAGCCCATTTTGTACAAATTTGAAGGCTTTACCTGTTTTCTTCTGCGCCCTATCGACTATTTGACCCAAGTGATAACTCGTGTGTTCGACGAGATGATAAATACTGTGCATGTCGATTTCTTTCGACTCATCCAAGGCGAGCTCTTGTAACGCCCCTTGCCAAAGAGTGAATGCCTCTTCAACCTTTTGAGCGAGTTCCTCTGGTGAAATTTCTAAATCGGGAAAGTAGTTTTCAATCCCGCTTGCGGCAACGGGCCCCACCTGTTCGTACATGACAGTATGGCGACGTATTTGTTCATAAATGTGAAGCAGTATGCCACCCACCGAGTTGGTTTGATTGACTTCATGCTCCCACAATTGTTGTGTATTTAAGGCATCCAGACAGTGCCGTATCTTCGGAAGATGGTGATCGACCATGCGATTCATAGATAAACGAAGGAACAACTCCATAGTCTTGTCATCCATTGAAAGAGGCCCCTTCCGAATACTTGTAGTTACACCGTTTACACCTTCAGTGTTCTTGAAAAGTTGCCTATTCCGCATCCTTCTGTCGCTAAACCGCCAGCTGAATAACAAACTGGCATTCATATCCTCGTCCGACCGTTGCATCACTTCCCTCCCGAATGCGCCGCAACGGGTCGGTTCCATTCTACTGCATTTTTGCATCCTCAGGCGCCATAAGCGATCTCCGCTGTGGAATTGGCGGGAAGTAGTAATGCACGGAGATCAATGATCGTATGAATTATTATCAGAATCCATAGAGTTCCGATTTGGGCATATCCAAACATCAAGACTGCCCCGAAAGCTGCGGCTACAAGGATTCCTCTCCATCCTTGATATGCGTGTGCTATACCGAAAACCACGGACGTCACGACGACGATCTCGGCCGTGTTGATGCTGGAGATTTGATTGTGCAGCAAATCCGATTCCACCTGCCAAACCGCCAACCACAATGCCTGCAAGCCAAGCTTCGGACATTCCGTGGGGACTCCCCATCCCCGCTGGGAACGTGTAAAGGAGTTTCAGTGGTATGCCGCCCGCCGCAAAGGCGATGCACACGATCGCCGTCAAGCACCATTCCATGAGTACAATTTTGCGGTAGAAGCTCATGCGAGTTATTCGGCCGGACATTAACCGGCGATACATTCGAATACCGAGGAAAGGCTCGCCGACAGCGAAATAGACAACAATGAGCCAAAGCACAACCATCGAGAATGACATCAATTTGCCTCCTTCAGCGTGATCAATCCTAAATCCTCCGTAGCTCGCGAGTCACATTCACCCATCCGTATCCCAGTAAAAGGTCCAATAGAATGAAGATGCCAAGAACAGGCCACCAATGACTGTCGCGCGGTGAATAACGAAATAGAATGGTATCGCTCAGCAGAATCACAATCTCAGCCACAAAGGCAAGTCCCAGGGACCAACGGATACGTCGATAGAGTTGCCTGAGTGAAGCTCTGTCGGTATAAAGGTCCATCGTTCCGTTCTCGGTCCACGGGCGGCGGAAGTAGTACCATTTCGCTCCGCCACTTACATACTCCCATCCCGCATCCTGACAGATCCCGCAGTACTCCTCGCGCTGAGCAGACCGCCACTTCAAGTCCGGTCTGTAGTCCAGCCGGTATACGAATCTGCCTGATGGATTGTGATGGAACTTTGCGAAAAACGGCCGCGTATGGACGAGATGGAATCCCTGTTCCGACAATTCGGCAAGGCGGCGCTCGTGCTTTTCGTGGTTCCACATCCACCACCCATTCCATCGCCAACTGGTTTTGTTGTTAGTTGCATCCTTCCATTCATTCTTCGATCCTCTCATTCATCCATCCCCTCCATCCGATTGACAATCTCGCGACCATTTCGGACCAGTGCTTCCAACCGTTCGATTTCCTCACGCAGGACCTCGCGACCCATCTTCGTGATGGCATACACCTTGCGTCTTGAATCTCCCTCCGAAGGCGACTTGGAGGGCATGATAAGACCCTTTTTCAGCAACGTATTCAACGCTGTGTACAGGGTTCCCGCTCCCAGCACGACCCTATCGGCGCTCATCTGTTCCGTCTGCTGCATGATGGCGTAGCCATGCGCAGGCGCTGCGTACAAAGACAGGAGGATATAGTAGAAGGCCTCTGTCAACGGCAACCAATCGTTCGCCTTGTTCACGCGCTTCCCGCCTCCCAAAAGTTGATTATCGTTTACATCTATATACGATATAACGAAATACGATATAACGCATATCAGTATAATATTACACGTTATATCGACTGTCAATATAATTGGATACAAATATCAACCCACCGTGGCCGTGGTCAGACAATTTCTGATGGCCGTCATGTCAAGCATTTGGCGAATCGTTCCGATATCTGGATTCCCGCGGGCCAATCCGAGCTCTCATCTTCCATGCTCCAGCACGCTTCAAGTACACCACGCGCTACACCCCACATCGCGATTCGGCGCGGGTCCAGATTGAGATATTCAGAGATCATCGTAATCCGTCTGTGTAACACGGAGAGAGGGTCGCCGCCGCGCTCCTCGTAATTGAGCAGGTATTGAATCGTATCGAAATGCCGATCACCGATCATTCCCTTTGGGTCTATGACGACCCAATCCCCTTCCCCATGGCTCAGGATGTTGTCGTGGTGCAGATCGCCATGAAGCAGCACACTCTCATTGGTGGACGAGATCAAATCGTTCAGGTATTCTTGCGCACGCTCCACCCAATGCTCAGGCAACGGCCCCGTGCCCTTGCTAAATCGATGACGGTATCGTTCGAGTCCTGCAAAATGCGCCTTCATAGATGGATACGCGTCCGTTGAGGGTGGGCAATGAAGGCGCCTGAATACATTGGAAAAAATCTCCGTCGCAAGCTGATCGTCCTCGATGGAGGACAACGGCGCTCCCGGTTCGACATGTTCTAACAACAGGGCGCCTAACTCATCGTCTCCATCAATGACGCGTACGGCTCCACGCCCGGCGTAGGCATGCAACGCATGAAGTTCCTGAGCCAACTCGGCTCTTAAGAATCCAAGTTTGAGCACAACAGACGTGCCATCGTGCTGTCTCGCCTTCAGAATCATGTTCCATGACAAATTTGAAAAAGGGGCTTCAAAGCATATACCAAAACGGCTTGCGCAACTGCCCAACAGTTCGGGTAAATCTTGCGCCCATTTTTCTCCTTCGCGCCCATGCAATTGGCGCATCCTGACCACGAATTTCTCAGAAATGAGAGTCATCCGAGCATCGACCTCCCATCCGAATATCCCAAGTACCACGACGCCAAAGGTGGCCCCGTGACGCAGCCATGTTGCAATTAGAATTTTGCCGTTTCAGGATATTTGAAATCACTGCGAACATCCATTCGTCCCCTGACCATCAAATGCGATGTGGACTGAGAAGGAACCGCGGTCCAACTGACGTTCGCGAAACGATCCGGACTGAAATAGAGGGCGATTTTTGAAAAGGGAGCGGGGATCTGCGCACAGATGTCCTCCAGTTTCGGTAGAGTCGGTGCGATCACATCATACAGTTCAAGCGTGTCACTGTTTACGGCAAAGATGAGAACCGCATGCAGCTCCTTTGCGTAGTACACACGCTCCTGGGCAAGTGGATCGTAGAGATTCAGAAAAAATGAAGGCGCATAATACAACGGAAAGAAATGCTCCGAGGGTGGAGTGCGTATTTGAAGAAGTTCATTGACCAGTCGCGTGTCGGATGGTTCAAACACATTCAGTTTGCGCACGCCTTTTTCGGCGCACCCTTCCCTGTGCCTGTACGAAGAGACGAAGTAAAATTCCGGTACATTCTGAAAGCCGAATTTGCTATAGAGATTCGGGTTTTCTGTGAAGAGCAGTGACGTCTCGAATCCAGCGTCGATATCGCGCAACATCATCTCAAATAGCCTTCTCATCAGGCCCTGCCCCTGATAATCGGGATGCGTCATTACGGATTGGATCCCGCAAACGGCGACAGACTTACCTGCGACAATCAAGGTCTGGACAAATCTGGACACATTCGCAACGGCGGTTCCGTCCTGGAAAAAAGTATACGGATGATATGTGGAATCCCAAAATCCGCGCTTATGAAAATCGGAAAATGTTTCAGACGGGATGCCAAATGTCAAATTTGAGACAATGAAACCATGTTGTCCGCCATTCGTGCAATATGTTCGAAGATAGCTTTTAGCTCTTGAACCGTCGCTGCATGTTCTTCGGTGTCTGAAGAGATATTGTGGATAGCATTGTTGGACTGGTGAATCAGTTCTTTAATTTTAATCAAGTTCTTGTTGATCTCAGAATTGGATTTCTTCGACCGTTCAGACAATTTCCGAATCTCTTCCGCCACCACCGAAAAGCCACGTCCAGCATCTCCAGCTCGAGCAGCCTCGATTGCAGCGTTTAACCCCAGGAGATTTGTCTGTGTAGACAGCTCATCCACGAATTCGGATATACCTTCAATCTCACTTAGAAATTTCCTTACTTCATCCGCCGCCAGCGAGGCTTCTTGGGCTTTTTCTGCTACATTGTTCGATGCGCTTGCGATTTCGTCAGTCGTAGATGTCAATTCTTCAACCGCAGCTGCAAGTTCATTCGCGTTTGTACGAAGCTGCTCGTATCGTGCGTTCGACATCGCCACAGACAGCGCACCGACGACTTTTCCATTTTCAATCAACGGAATCCCTACGCCTATATACGGAATACCGAATTTTTCAGGCCCTATCTCAACCTTAATATTCACTTTCCTGGCAATCGCCTGTGCGGCAGACGTTCCTCGCAATTCGGTAAGCGGGGTTCCCTCTTGAACACCCATCTTCAACTCTTTCCCCGGGAGAGACACTAACACTTTTTCCGTATCGCACAATAGTATATGGGCATCCTCCGGAAATAGATTTTGAAAAAATGACATCGAAAAAGCGAGTTTTTCAAAAATCCCTTCGATTGAGATCATCCCCTGTTATGTTCATCTAAAAACAAATATTAAATATACGAATGTCTTAGAATTCGTGGTGGTTCATCGAAAATCCTGTAGGATGCCAAGCGTCAGTGAAATTTATTATGAAACTCTGAAACTGAACAGTCATCAAAGATCGTGAGCGCCTACACGTTACGCCAGAAACACATTTTCATTATGCCATTTAAGATATTCCCTTGCCGGGCGCTCTTGCAGTGCGTTTGGAACAATGGCCAACTCCTTGCCATGAAGGGCACAGTACTCGCGGCCATTGCCGTAATCCTCTTTGATTCTTTTGCTTATCTCAATGCGAAGATCTTCATCTACGGTTATATAACCTTTGTCAAACAGGGTGTGCATATCTTTCCGCAATAATAATCCATTGCTCGTGCGATGGGGTCCGTCTTGCCCATAGGGTTTGATGTGTGCGGCATCCAGCACAGGCAGTGTTTTTTCCCCTGTGATTGCACAGCGTCGCTCATACGCCTCCGTCACCAACACCCGGAAGGCGCCCTGACCAATTCTGGGGCAGACAATTTGGCCTGATCCATAGCGAGGACCTCCGTCTCGCTCCCGCACAGTATCTGCTGCCCATCCCACCTGCGGTATACCCTGTAATCGCTCTTGAACCTCCTGATACAGTCTACCGCCCAAGACGTCGTCAGAATCGTACGACTTGCCCTGTACGATATTTGACTTCCAGTCCGCGGGAACCTGAATCCACTTTTCCGGCTCAAAAAAGAAAGGAGAGGCCAGTATAATACAACCGATAAGCGGATCCGGTTCTATCCATCGATCCGTTTTTCTATACTTGTAAATCGCGGTGGAGAATCTCTGCAAATCCGCCATTCCATTTTTATCTCCGAATGCCTCCCACGCCAGTGACACCGGCAAGAAGGAATGCCGAATAAAGAACCCACCTCCAACTATAAAGTTCCGAGGACTGTGAAGCTTGAACAAGAATAGCCCATTGGTTTCGAGGGCTTTGAAGGAAGGTTTGCCGCGAGGTCGTCTATGGACCTATTATACCCTGTTTTTCGTGTTCAATAAGCCACTTCTTACGCGCAATGCCCCCGCCGTAGCCACCTAACTCACCATTCGCATTGATGACACGGTGACAGGGAATGACAATGGCGAGTTGGTTCGCACCGTTCGCACGCGCCACCGCACGGAAAGCAGTTGGCTGCCCGATCGCCTTGGCAATATCCGCGTAAGAGCGCGTTTCACCTGGGGGTATTTTCATCAGTTCATCCCAAACACGCTGTTCAAACGGCGTTCCCAGTCGACGAATGGGTGTTTTAAAGACCTTTAACGCACCGTCAAAATACTCACTCAGTTCGCGCTCAATCGATGAGATTGGGGGGCTGACGCCCGGAATTATTGCGGACTTCGTTCTCATTCTCAGCCGCTCAATTTCGCGTTCCAGTCCCCGACGGTCCACAAATTCCAGGAGATAGAGTCCTTCCTCATCCGCAATAGCGACCATCGGACCGAGACGCGTATCCAGCCATGTCGCCTTCAGGACGCTGCTGTCGCCAAATAATGTCGGCGCCGCTCCCATAATGCGGGAAAAGGCATCCCGAAAACCGCTGCTGGATTCATACCCGGTCGCTAGCTGTGCATCAATGACAGCGTCGCCCTCCCTAATCTGCTTCATAGCGATCCCCATGCGGCGTGCGCGTGCATATTCAACGAATGTCATACCAAATCGCTTTTGAAACTGACGACGCGCTGTGGATGCATGGACAGACAGTCTCTGAAAGTCCTCATCCTTCCATCGTTTCTCCGGGTTTTCCTCAACCGCCTCAACAAGCATTCGGACGATCTCGGAGACATGATTCGGATGCGAGAGCGGACGACAGCGTTTGCAAGGTCGATAGGAAGCCAACAGTGCCTCTTGTGCCGTCGCAAAGAATTCACAGTTCTCAAACTTCGGTTTTCTGGCCGGACACGTCGGCCGACAGAACACACTCGTGGTCTTTACGCCGACATAAAAGACGCCTTCATATTCCGTCTTTTTGTCGATCAGCGCCTTGTAATATTCCTCTTGCCTTTCGGCGGCGATCATACTTGGCCTCCCCTATTTGCGTTTCTTCCTTCATGCGTGGTATCAACAGTTGCCCCATTTGTTGATCAAAGCTGGACATCCCGTCGTTTGCCTGACCTCTTTCTCACTCAAAAGAGTGGAGAACGCTTGAGATTGGGCGTTCTTGTCGGCGTGTACTCTTCCCCCTGTTCGGCAAGCCGCATCCCAAGAGATGAGTTCAGATTCTTCCCGTACCACGCGGGCACTGAGGCACAGTCAATGGCTTTGCCTCAGACCAGTGTTGTTATACCGCTACAGCCGCAGCGGTCACTGGCTTAGGTTCATCCGCTTTCTTGCTCTGACGCGGATAGACGAATGTCTTGGTCCACTTCTTGTACAAGTTCATCATGCCCACAAAATCCGCATCCGCACGATACGGGTGATCGGGATTCTGACAGGTGAAGCGGTGTCCGTCGCGGTTCCCCAAAGTGGAACAGTGGGGGCACATCTGCGATGTATAGGCCGGATTGCGTTCAACAGTCAGGATGCCTTCCCGAAAGGCCAGATCACGCACCCACTTCACAATCTGGCCGCGCAGCCAGTAGCCGCGTTTGTGATTCTTGCGCCCACTGCGGCTCATCGTTTCTTTCGGTGGTCGGTACTTGCGCAAATACTCAAACACAATGACTTTGGCGCCGTGGCCCTGTGCGAAGCCGACAATCTGCGAGGCAACCTGCCGCGCTGCGTTGTCGTCAAGGTTCCTGATCTTCTCCCAGAGGGATGCGTTGTCCTGTACGTCCGGTTGCAAGCGCCCGCTTTGCTGGCGCTTGCGGTTGATCACGGCCAACAATTGATGGCGGTGATGATTCAGTTCTCCGCCACGGACAAATTTTGTGGCGACGAGTTGACTGTCAATGAACGCCCCCATCACCGCCAGGCGGTTCACGCCCAAATCCACAGTGACGACCGGCATGTCCGGGTGGGTCGCTCGTTGGACTTCGGCCTTCTTCGGCGTCTTGATCCAAATCTCCATCGGAATATGAATGCTAAACCGCTGGTCGTCTGGATATTGTTTGTCCTTGCGGATGTAGATCGATGGAGACTGTGCACACCAGAGATGCGGACGAACACGGGCGCGTTCTTTGTCGCTCCACGGCTCTTTTGATTCTATTGTGGCTTTTGCCGCTTTGATTTTTGCCGTTTCCACGCGGATTCGTGCTTGCTCAACCTGGGATTGCGCGAGTTCCACACGGGCTTTGTCGTGAACCACAACAGGGAGCGCAACGGACTGCCACTTGTCCTCGCTCCACAGCTTGACTGCGATGAAGGTATGGCGGACTTCCTCGCGAGCAAGCAAGTAAAAGTCTGGATTCTGAACCATGTCCGCGTAGAAAGTGATCGGCTCGTTCGGGGCGCCAAGTTGAGGGCTCCGGCCCTTTTCCCCGGTCGCCTCCCAGTTTTCAAGTGAACTGGACCAGGACTTGACCTTGCCGCTGGCGTGGTTGATGGCGGCGCGGCGGAGACTTGTCGGCATGGTTCGAATGCTCGGCGAAGTCTCGATGAGCGGCCAGATCGGATGCGGATGCGCTCTTGTTTCGAGTGTATGAATCTCTGCAAACGTGAGAATTTCCTGCGCGTTCCATGGACGCGCACCGATCACGCCATCTTTTTTCTGATACGGCTTCGTTTCATCGAAGATGGCCAAATGCCCGACAAAGAAGTCCATATAGAAAGCGATCGCCTGATTGTACAGCGTTTGCGTGTCTAAAATGGCTTGGCGCTTGCCGCTGTTCATCTCTTTATGGATCCCGATCTTGATCGTTTTGATGATCAAAGCCATGCCCGTCGCCTCCTTCCATGTCATCCATCAACTCCACGGTCATTCCATGGCTATTTATGTACCGTTCGAGGTCCTCTTTGATTTTCCTTCTTTCTGCCGCCTACGGATCGTTTGCGGAGTAGCGCCCATCAATTGAGCCGATTTCCCAATGGATAAAAGCTCATTCTTTCCCCCATAAACACTTTATAATATAAAATAATACGTTTAAATACTAAATTATGGCTCTTCATCCCTTGCGGATCTCTTGCGCGGATCCCTGCACTACACGATCTGCCGATTGCGGTAGTGCACCAGAGAAAACAGGGGCGGGGCGATCAGAACGGTCGCCATGGCCATGGCGATCAGCAATCCTTCCTCCGTTCCCCCAATGATTCCGCTGCGCACCGCCAATGTGGCCACCGCCACGACAAGCGTGAAGCGCGTCGACATGAGAACTCCCGCCGCCACTGTCTGTTGCTTCGACAGAAAGGGGAGGAAGGCGGCTGCGGCGCCCAGTTTGACAAGGAAAGCGAGGGCAACATAAATAGGCAGGTAGGCAAGAACTGAGGCGAAACTCACATGGCTCAGATCCAGTTCCATCCCCACTGTGATAAAAAAAAGCGGCAAAAACAACGAGTAGCCAAGAACCTCCAATTTTTCTCGCAATACCTCATGTTTTTCTTCCGCCAGCAATGAGCAGACAAGACCGCCAACGAATCCACCCAGAATCACCTCTGCATGCAGCCAGAGAGCGGCCGCGCCGCAGATGGCCATGATGGCCAGAGCGCCGCGGACACCCAGTTGCGACACGCGCACGATGCGTTGCCGCAGATTCAGATACCGCAGCACAAACTTTCCTCCGCCGTATAACAGGATTGCCAAAAAACTAAATACTGCAAGTTGCAGCGGTAGAGACCCCTTTGGTCCAGTGTGGCTTTGCAAAACAAAAGAGGCAGCAAACACTGTCGAAAAATCGGCCAGCAAAGCGGATACGAGCAAGAGTTGGCCAAATGGCCGCTCGATGAGTCCAGATTCTTTGAGAATGGGCACGACCACGCCAAGAGACGTAGTGGACATGATGAGCGCGGTCAGGTTTGGATTTTGTGTCACGCCAAAGTACGTCAGTATATGGCTTGCAGCTAATGCAAGCGCCACTGTCGCCACAAGATTCACGACAGCTCCGTAAAACAGGGAGAGGGTGATCCCTGCGCGCACAGGGTTGTTGCGAATTTCACGCTGTCTGCGCTGTCCGACCGGCAATCTGATTTCGAGTCCGGCGAGAAACATCAGGTAGAGCAGACCGATTCTGGTTACAAACCGCAACCAGTCAGGGGGCAGTACGATCTGGAAGCCACCCGTTCCCACCAGTACTCCGCAGGCAATTTCAAGAATCGCAGTGGGCAGTCGCAGTTTGGGAATCGCCAGAGCCAGAACTGGCATCGCGAAGGCGATCACGAACACAGTCGCAAATGTTAAAAATGGCGATGTGAGCACCGACGCTTTCCTCCTCTTCACTCTGCATATCCGGATTTGTCTGCTGTCACGCTGTATTTTATGAGGTGACGGACAGGCTCAGACTAGGTAACTTGATGATTGTGCTGATCCTGTGCATCGGCATTCATAGATTCGCAGAGTCATTCATAGATTCTACTAGTGTTCAATCAGGAACTGGTGGGTGATAGAGTTGGCATACAGATTGACTTTTCAACTTGATCCGCAGACAGGGCGCGTCAAGACGCCGGCTGACCAAGAAGCGGAGCCGGGTTTACTGGGAACAGGCATCCAGAACGACAGCGGGCTGGCCGACATGCTCCGCCCTGCCAGGGAAGCGGCCAGCGCTTACGATCCTGCGCCAGAGCTGCGTTTTGATCAGTCGTCCAGGCGACGAAGGCAATCGACGCATGCCCGGTTTGTGCCCCGCAGCCGTCATCAGACAGCATTCAGATCGAGAAGATGGTCTGCATTTGACCCGTTCCGATCAATTATCAATCTGCCCCGGTTGCGGGAGGTGGCGTTTGCGGCGCTGTCCATCGGGATTACACTCGGCGCGCTGCTGATCGCCTTCGTGCATGGAGCGGCAGGGAATCTGGCTCCGCCTGCGCAAAATCAAACAGGCGGCGCGGGCGCCAGAATATTGGCGTCGGGATCAACGCTGGCGGTCACAGTGAATGTCGCGCCGGCAGTGGCCGCTTCCACTTCGCATGCGGCTCTGGTTACCCCGGCTATATCCACATTGATGTATGAGGGCGGAGAGTTTTCCACGCGCGCCAGAGCGACTGCGCAAGCCAGCGATCTGCGGGCGAGCGGTGTGCGCGCCTTTGTATCGGCGACACCTCCCTACCTCCTGCTGTTTGCTCCTGTGGCGACCAGTGCTGCGAATGCATCGTTGGAACGATATTTGCGGCAGGCTGAGGCGCCTTTTTATATGCGTTCCTGGACCCTCCCCGGCAGAATGTTGTCGCTGAAAGGGAATGGGTTGAACACGGTCAAACAGACGGAGCAGGCGGTGGTTGACGATGTGCGGGTGCTGGAAGGTTTGCTGGCCATGCGTGCAGGGTATCAGGCGCCTTTGGTTGGCAAGTGGGAGCAGGCGAGCACGGCCGCTTTTGGGATTATTGGAGGAGCAGAATGGCGTCGGTTGGGTGTGGTTGGAAAACAAATCCGCACGTTTCACGCGGCAGTGCAGAGCGCTTTTCGCGCTGCTTCCCCGCAGCTTCCAGGCGCCGCTAAAAACAGTGGCAACAGCGCGCTGTTGACAGGAGCGCTCACGGCCTACGAGGGCATCGGCCGCAAGTAGACGGGAACCAACCGGGAACAAATGGGTGCGTCGAAACGCTGGCAGGTTCGCATGATTGGACATCCTGGCGCTCAGTGGGAGTCTGGTCTGTACAATAGGAGTGGGCAAGAGTGGTAGACATGATATACTGCCGATAACAGACACAAACATAGATCGCTCTTTCCTTGGGAATGTTAGGGTTGGGGAATGGGAGTACATGGAGGGTGCAAGGGAGTGAGGATCATTCTTGCTTCGAGTTCGCCCAGACGAACTCAGTTGTTGGCGCAGCTTGGTGTTTTGCACGATGTGGCGGCGCCAGAGGTGGATGAAACAAGTCCGGCTGGTTTAGGCCCCGGTCAAGTGGTGGAATCGTTGGCCCTTAAAAAGGCGCGCGCGGTGGCGACGCCGGGGTTGCAGGCATGGGTGATTGGCGCTGACACGGTTGTGGTGAAAGACGGAGAGATCTACGGCAAGCCGGTGGACGCAACTGACGCAAAGCGGATGCTTTACTCCTTGCAGGGCCGGCGTCATGAGGTATTCACCGGTGTTGCCGTGCTCGGCGCCAGTGGGCAACTGCGGGTTGGCTACTGTCGAGTGAACGTCGATATGGCGCCTGTAGACAAAGCTTCAGTTGCCGCCTATGTGCAGTCGGGTGAACCGCTTGACAAGGCGGGCGCTTACAGCATACAGGGGATGGGCGCCCGATTCGTTGAGCGTATCGAAGGCGATTACTATGCTGTGGTTGGTCTCCCGCTTGCCTTGACGGCGCGTTTCCTGGTTGAACTGGGCTACACATTTTCATGATAGAATTGCGAGGTTGATCACAATTTGAACGAGCGCCCGGTTCGTGAACGTGGTACACTAATGGCTGAATTGCCCGTGCAGGAAAGACCTCGTGAGCGACTTGCTCACTTTGGGGCGCAAGCATTGTCAAACGCTGAATTAATTGCTTTGGTTCTTGGTACAGGCCGTTTGGGGGAATCGGCGCTCAGTGTTGGTGAACGACTGCTTGATCATGTCGGTGGAATACGCGAACTGGTCGACGTTCAGGTGAATGAACTTCGTCAGGTGCCTGGGGTCGGGTTGGCCAAGGCGGTTGCGGTTCTTGCTTCCATTGAACTGGGGCGGCGACTGCAGATGAGCGTTGGTGCGGAACTGCAGAAAATAGCGTCTCCTCATGAGGCGGCCTTGTATCTGATGGAAAAGTTGCGCTTTCTTCGCAAGGAACATTTTGTTACGATCCATTTAGATACAAAGCATCAGGTGCTGGGTGAGGAGATTGTATCCATTGGATCGCTTAATGCGTCTATTGTGCACCCGCGTGAAATCTTCAAAACGGCGGTAAAACGCAGCGCCGCAGCGATCATCTGTGCCCACAATCACCCGAGTGGGGATCCCACTCCCAGTCAGGAGGATGTCGATGTGACACAGCGCCTGGTGTCCGCGGGTCGGATTTTGGGGGTAGAAGTGCTCGATCATATCGTCATTGGTGACAAACGCTATATAAGTTTGCGCGAGAGAGGCTTCATGACTTCGCCGTGATAGACCGGAAAGTCCAAGTGTCGCCTGTTGTGCTGGTCTGCAAACATTGAGGGGAGTAGAAGCATGTATGTTTGGTAATTTGCGTGACATGGGAATCGATTTGGGAACAGCCAACACTCTGGTCTATATGAAAGGACGCGGCATCGTCGTGCGGGAACCGTCCGTCGTCGCAATGCGGACGGATACAGGCGCGATTCGCGCGGTTGGCGAAGAGGCCAAGAAAATGATTGGCAGGACTCCAGGCAACATTGTGGCAGTCCGCCCCATGAAAGACGGGGTTATTGCCGATTACGAAACGACGACAACCATGTTGAAATATTTCATTCGCCAGGCGCTCAGGAAAAAGTCGGTGTTTGCCGGTAAGCCGCGAGTGATTATCTGCGTACCATCGGGAATTACGGCGGTTGAGAACCGCGCCGTGCTGGACGCGACGATGCAGGCGGGCGCCCGCGAGGCGGCGACCATTGAAGAGCCGATGGCCGCGGCCATCGGGGCCGGGCTTCCTGTCGGCGAACCAACGGGAAGCATGGTCGTTGATATCGGCGGGGGTACGACAGAAGTTGCCATTATTTCGCTTGGCGGCATTGTGACGAGTCGATCGATCCGGATTGCGGGCGACGAGATGGATGAAGCGATCATGAGTCATATCAAGCGCAATTACAATTTGATGATCGGAGAACGCACTGCGGAGGAACTGAAGATTTCTGTCGGGTCCGCCATGATCACGGATGCTCGCGAGGAAATCGACATACGCGGCCGCGATTTGGTGACCGGTTTGCCGAAGACCGTGTCCATCTCTGCGGAGGAAATGGCGCTCGCTTTGTCTGACACCGTGGCAAGCATTCTGGAAGCTGTCAAGGTCACACTGGAAAAATCACCGCCGGAACTGGCGGCCGATATCATGGATCGGGGTATTGTACTGACTGGCGGGGGGGCCCTGCTGCGCAATCTGGACAGGCATCTGTCAAAAGAAACCGGCATGCCGGTGATTGTCGCGGAAAATCCGCTGGACTGTGTGGCGCTCGGTACGGGAAAGGCGCTGGACAGCATTGAGATGCTTCGTGAACGCCGAGGTCAGAAACGGTACCGCCGGTAACGAGGCCAAGTTGGGAGAGAGGCATTTGTGGGAAGACTGTTTTCGGGTGGACGATTGCTGGGTCTTCTAGCCTTGCTCATCATTTTGGTGGCGTTGGCCGGAGTATCTTTACGTTCGCGTCTGGTCGCCATGTCCTGGCCTGAGCAACTGGTCCATGACGCAGATTCGGTGGTCAGTGCGTGGTTTTATCAACCAATCTTTCAGGTCGAGACGTTTTTTTCCCGTGTCAACAATCTACAGACGATGTACGCGGAAAATGCGCAACTCAAGACATTGGTCAACGAGGACGCCAGTCTGCGTATCCAGATCGCTGCAGAACAGCAGCAGAATAAGGTGCTCAAGCAGATGCTTGGCTACAAGGGCAGGACTCCGCAGTTTCAACTGATCGCGGGTCAGGTCACGGGACGCAGTCCACTCGCGTGGAATTCCCAACTGACCATATCCGTGGGCAGCGCAGCTGGCGTTCAGCGTAATTTGCCGGTTCTCAATCAGTCCGGCGCACTGGTTGGTCGCGTTGTTGCGGTTGCGCAGTATAGCAGCACTGTGGAATTGCTTACCTCAACGCAGACGCCAAACGGAGTGTCTGCCGCGATCATTGCAAAGGGCAGCCCACCTGCGTATGGGGTGATTGTAGGGTCTCATGCGAATCAGAGCCTCTTGTCGATGCAGTTTATTTCGCAACTGGCAAACGGGGTCAAACCGGGCGATCTCGTGGTAACGTCAGGACTGAGCGACATTTATCCACGCGGTATACCGATCGGTACGGTGCATTCACTGGTGGCGGACGGCACTGGAATCACCCGCTCTGCTGTGGTGGTTCCCACGGCCAATCTGAATCAGCTGGATTATGTGTTTGTCGTGGTGCCGCGTCCTGGGCAGGTTATTCGGCCATGAAAACCATTCTGCTGTTTTGCGCCGTCTTTCTCAGCCTGGTGCTTGAGGCGACTCTGTTTCGTATTCCGTTTTTCGCTTCTTACGCGCCCAATCTGGTTGTGATTGGTCTGGTGATGGCAGGTATCTTTCGCGGCTCCCGTGTGAGCGCCGTACTGGGTGTATTGATTGGTCTTACGCAGGACGCCAGCTACGGCGCTTTTTTGGGGCAAACTGCCTTTGCCTACGCAGTGATTGGTTCTATGAGCGGCTATTTTCGGAGTTTGGTCATGCGTGAGAGCCTGCTTCTCGCGTTGTTGCTGACCGGTGTCGGCACGGAGGTGTTTACCTGGGTGACGTTCGGGATCAGCAGACTGTTTGGAGAGGCCTCGATAGGCGTTCATGCTGTTGTTGTGGAGTCTGCCCAATCGTCCCTTGTCACCATGGGCTATACGATCATTCTATACTATCTGTACCGGCGCTGGTTTCGCGTCAAATCGCGCACCACCTACGCTGAAGAGTCGAACGCATCCTGACATGGCATACTACTGACAGCGATACTGGGCGGGCTACGGGATTCTTGCAGGGTTGAGGACTATCCCCATGGATGATGAAAAACGGCAGCACAGAATTCACCGCTTTGGCATTGTACAAATGTGGGTGGCGCTTGGACTGACCATCTTGACCTTGCGCATGGGATACATGCAGATCGCAGCGCATGAACGCTATGTCGCACTTTCCGTGCGTAACGGCGTCGATACGTTTGCGACGCCGGCGCCGCGCGGGGCGATCTATGATCGCAACATGCGTCTGCTGGCCTACGACAGGCCGTCGTTCAGCCTGATTTATGCTCGCAGTGAGCGCCCCGTCGATCCTGTGGCGACCGCCCTCGCTCCGATTCTGGCGCGGCCGGCGACCGCTTTGGCCGTCCAGATGAAGGAGTACGATGCGGGCGGTGTGCACACGCTCATCGCCAGTCATATTTCGACCGCCGTCGTTTCCTATGTCAGGGAGCATCAGTCGGAACTGCCGGGAATCAGTTTGATTCCCGATTCGGTTCGCGTTTATCCGCATGGCGACGTCGCCTGTCACATTCTCGGTTACATCAACTCCATTCCTGCCGGGCGACGGCGGGAATACATCGAACAGGCTGGTTTTCCGCCGTCCGCAAAGATCGGGTGGAGCGGCGTTGAACTGTCCTATGACGCGCTGCTGCGCGGACAGCCGGGACGGATTTGCGTAGAGGTGGACAGCAGAGGAGCGCCGGTGAAAATCCTGCCGGAGAGCAGAGACGCCTCGACGGGGCGGAATTTAACTCTGACAATCGATCTCGAATATCAGGCATATGTACAGCAACTCCTGGCGCGGCAGGTGAAATATCTGCGCATGCACGGCCATCGCAGTGTGAATCATGCGATGGCCGTGGCGCTTGATCCACATTCCGGCGCAGTGCTTGCCCTAGCCAGTTTTCCCGCGTATAAACCCAGCTGGTTTGTGGATGGCATTTCAGCGCGCACCTACAGGCAGTTGTTTGCGCCTGCTGAACGCAACTGGGCAACACAGGCAGCCGTATCGCCGGGCTCGACGATGAAGCCGCTGACAGCACTGTATGCGTTGGCGCAGCATGCGATATCACCCACCACGTCTTTCGATTGTGAGGGGGCGCTGAAACTTCCCGCGACAGGCGGGCAATACATCCATTGCTGGACTCCCCATGGCCGTGTATCGCTCGTCTCTGCGCTCGCGCAGTCATGCGATGTATATTTCTACAAAACCAGCCTGCTGTACGGGCGGTGGCCTCCGCCGGCCCAGGAGAGCGTGACCCACTGGCTGACGGTGTCGCGACTGCAATCACTGCACAGGCTTGAGCAGTTCCAGCGTGCGGTTGGCCTTGGCGTCGACACGGGCATCGACTTGCCTGCTGCAGAATCCGGATACGTAAACGAAGGCTCCGGTCAGGTAACCGATCTGCCGTATACGGCGATCGGACAGAATGAAGTGTTCACACCTCTTGAATTGGCTGTATACGCTTCAACAATTGCCAATCAGGGGATCAGACCCGTACCGTATCTCGTGCAACGCATCCAGGGAAGAGTGCGGCCGCAGGCGGCGGCGGCGCGGGATCTTTCGCGGCTGGGGGTTACCGCTGCGGACCTAAAGGCCGTACAGCGGGGAATGGTTCTGGCCTGCAACGACCCAAAGGGAACGGCCTATTACACATTTCACGGAAAACACCCCAGCGCTTATGAGCCGGCGGGCAAGACTGGTACGGCAGAAACAGGAATCGCGGGTTTTGATAACGCGGTCTTCATCGGCTATGCGCCATTTCAACACCCGCGTATCGCAATTGCCGTGGTGGTTCCCGGCGGCGGACACGGCGCCGATTCGACGGGCCCGGTGGCCAGAGGGATGTTTGATCGATTCTTTGCGATTTCTAGCAGGAGAATTTCTTCCACGCGTTGAATACACTCACTGGAAGGCAGGCGACGGGAGGAACGTCATGGCAAAGTCGGCGAAGTCGACGGCGTCGGCAGGAACGCGCGATCTGGTTACAATCAAGGGGATCCGCAACGGTCTGGTATTTGTGCTCGCAGACGATGCTTCGTTTACGGACGTCCTGACTGAACTGGAGAACAAGCTGCTTGGCAGTCACCAGCAGTTGTTGTCTGGTTCTACGCTGAGCGCTTACATCGAAAAAGGCAGTCGTGAATTGAGCGAGGACGAGGAGAAGGCGCTCAGGTATGTTTTTGCCGCTCATGGTGAACTGATTGTGAGCGGGTTAAATGGCCCGCCTCCCCTCAAAGACTGGCGACCCAAAGATCCCTACGTGTACAAGGGCACTCTGCGTTCGGGGCAACTGATCGAGCACGACGGCGATGTCGTCGTCATCGGCGATGTGAATCCAGGCGCGCACATCATCGCTTCAGGCGATGTATTCGTCATGGGCCGCTTGCGTGGTTCCGCCCACGCAGGGGCTGGCGGGGATGTCCTGGCGGTTGTCGCGGCCACGTATTTTGAGCCTTTGCAGGTTCGCATTGCAGGCGTTGTACGGCGTTCCCCGGAAACGTACACGCGTGCGGCCGAAATGGAGTTCGCCTATCTGGAGGGGGATCAGATGGCCGTGGAAAAGATGTCCGTGTTGGCGCAACACCGCATGCGCACCCGTTCTTCACACGCTGTCATATAAGGGGGTAATCGCATGGGGGAAGCTATTGTCGTGACTTCCGGAAAGGGCGGGGTGGGCAAAACCACTTCGTCAGCCAATATCGGCACAGCGCTTGCTCTATTGGGTAAAAAGGTGTGCCTGGTCGACACTGACATTGGACTGCGCAATCTGGACGTCGTGATGGGTCTGGAAAATCGCATCATTTTTGATATCGTCGATGTGGCGCTCGGGAATTGCCGTCTGGAGCAGGCTCTGATCAAGGACAAGCGATTTGACCATCTGGTATTGTTGCCTGCAGCCCAGACCAAAGATAAACTTGCACTCAGTGTAGATGCGATGCAGACAATCATACGCAACTTGAAGACTCAATTCGACTATATCGTGATTGATTGCCCGGCTGGCATTGAGCATGGATTTCGCGTCGCCATCACAGGCGCTGACCAGGCGATTGTCGTGACCACTCCCGAGCAGGCGGCCGTGCGTGACGCGGACAGAGTCATCGGACTGCTGGAAGGCGAGAAATTGCCGCCCGCCAAGCTGATCATCAACCGCATCCGTCCGCATATGGTCAAAAACGGCGATATGCTGGACATCGACGATATCGTAGGCATCCTGTCGCTTGATCTGCTCGGAATCGTTCCTGATGATGAGCATGTCATCAAGGCGGCCAATCAGGGCGAACCAACTGTGATCCGCCCTGATTCGCGCGCTTCGATCGCGTACCGCAATATCGCAAGGCGCATTCTGGGAGACTCTGTTCCCCTGATGAATCTGGAAGAAGACGCGGGTTTTTTCAGACGGATGCGCAAACTGATCGGACTGCGCTAGACGGCATAATCGGTTCCGCCTGTACATAGAGATAGATGGACGAGTCGTTCCTGGCTTGCCAAGCTCTGTGCCGGGGGAATGGGTATGGTCGAAAAAGAGGACTCCGTCAGAAGAAAGCGCGATATCCGTCCGGAATACTCGGTCGCTCCGGACGATGACCTGTACGGCTCACCCCGTTCATGGACGGGGGCGCAGTGGTCGACTGGAAATGGGGATCCCACTGCGCAGGGAACGCCCCAGGCGGGCGTCCGCTTTGCCGCGCAAGAAGAGGATGAAACATTCCTTCTCAAATCGCGTCCGCCGCATACGGACTTTCCCCCCACTTCGGCGTTAATTCAGGATCGGGAACTGTATAGACGCTCTGCTGACGCGCTGCGAAAAAGGCGTGGCCCAAGCGACTCGCAGGCTGCTTTCCACGAGCGCGGCGCGTCCACATGGACACTGCAGATTTTGGCTTCCGCTTTCCTGCTTGGCGCGACAGCCCTCATGTTTCACAGTGAGCAACCGATCGCCTTGCAGGCGCGCCATGACATCCGCCAGCTGTTTGCGCTGGATTACTTGCAGTATGCGCCCGGCGCGGTGACGAGTGCGCTCGGCGTCGTTGCGGCCGCCCATACCGCAACGATCGGCGTCACTGCGCAGCCGCTCGATATCGTGGCGCCGATCAGTGGTTCCATAGCGAGGACCTTCTCCGTGATATCGCCAGATATTGTGCTGCACGGACGGCCTGGATCAATCGTTGTGGCCGCCACGGACGGTCTTGTGGTCGCCGCGGGGGAAAGCCAGGCGAGCGGCAGCTACGTGATGATTGACCACGGTGCTTTTGGGCAGACGTTCTACGCCCATTTGGGCAAAGTTGTTGTGCATGCGCAGGAGTACGTGTCGGCCGGAGAGACGATCGGCTACCTGCCGGAAACCAGCGGCAACCTGACGTTCGGGTATATTCGCGGCGGTTCCTATCGTGATCCAAAGGCTATTCTGGGCCCGGCAAAATGAGTCTGTTTGCGGTGAAAATTCGGGTCCATCCACTGTTTCTTGTGGTGCTGGCGCTGGCCGCCTATGCTCATTATCTTGTACAGGCGCTGATGCTGTTTGGCATCGTGCTGCTCCACGAATTCGGGCATGTGGTCGCTGCCGCCAGGTACGGCTACAGGACGGAGTCCGTGGAGTTGTTGCCGTTTGGCGGGGTGGCAAAACTGGGAACGCGCAATCTGGGCTGGAATTCCCGTCATGAAACGGTCATTGCCATTTCTGGTCCGCTGGTAAACTTGCTGCTGACTGTCGCCGCGCTGGGGCTGCATGTTGCCGGATTGCTCCCGGAGCGTTTCAGCAATGAATTTGTCACAATCAATCTTACCCTTGGACTGTTCAATCTTCTCCCCGGACTCCCGCTTGACGGCGGTCGGATCGCGCGCGCAGGGCTTGCCCTCACGCGCGGCTATGAAGCAGCGACGAGAGCGGTGACCAGGATGTCTTTTTATCTTGCAACAGCGCTCATGATCATGGGCGCGTTGTCTCTCTGGCTAGGTTATGCGGATAGTGGACTGCTGGCGCTGGGCGTATTTCTGCTGTTTTCGGCGTATACACTGCAGCGCCACAGTCGCTATGACACGTTGCGCTTTCTGGACGCCAAGCGGCGCGACCACGATGCGAGCCCCTTGCCGATGCGGGCGCTCGTGGTGTCGGACAGGGCGGCGATTGGCGATATCGCGGCCACTTTTTCACCGGGCGCGTATCATATGATCTACGTGCGCGATTCCATGCACTCCGAACAGCTTGCAAAACCGATCACCGAACAGCGGGTGCTGGAAGCCATATTTGAGCGGGGAATGTGGACGGAGTCAATCTCGGAATTGCTTTTGTGAGGGATGTTGTGGTACCATATTGCGTGCAGTATGGAACATTTGTCTGCGTTTTAACCGCATGCGTCAAGGCTTCTACAAATCGGATCTCTTCCGTGCCTGGAGCAGCGAGTCGAATCTTGGGGGTGCGCGTTTTGTACGCGATTGTCGAAACTGGTGGAAAGCAGTTCAAGGTGTCTGAAGGCATGACGCTGTATGTGGAGAAGTTGGACGCCGTCGCAGGTGATACGGTGACGCTCGATAAAGTATTTCTGGTGGAAAAGGACGGTCAGGTGACCGTGGGTACACCGCATGTTCCGGGAGCTTCCGTGACAGCGTCTGTTGTGGAGCATGGAAAGGCCAAGAAAATTCATATATTCAAATACAAGTCGAAGAAAAACTATCGCCGCAGGCAGGGCCATCGGCAACCTTACACCAAGCTGAAAGTGAACGCCATAAGCGTGTAACGCCGACATGATTCAGGCAAGAGTTTGGCGCGCAGAGAATGGACGTTTGATCACTCGATTCGTCGTAAAGGGTCATGCGGGGTCAGGCGTTCCAGGCCACGATCTGGTATGCGCGGCAGTGTCGGCGCTCACCATCAACTTTGTAAACAGTGTTGAGGCGATCTGTGGCCTTACGTTGGAGCATCGGGTGAAGAGCGGTTTTTTCGATCTGATTGTTACAGAGGATCCCGATGTGCAACTTCTGGCCCGGAGCCTGGAGGTTGGTCTGCTAAAGCTTGCCGAGGACCACGGACAGTACATTGAGGTTGTACTGGGTAGCAGTGACAGACACACCATACACAAGTAGGAGGTAATCATCATGCTGCGTTTTGATCTTCAGCTGTTCGCTCACAAGAAAGGTGTTTCCTCGACGCGCAACGGTCGCGACAGTCAGTCGAAGCGACTCGGCGTCAAGCGTGGAGACGGTCAGTTCGTCACTGGCGGAAGCATTCTGGTCCGTCAGCGCGGTACGCGCATCTATCCGGGAATCAATGTGGGACTGGGCAGTGACGACACCCTGTTCGCAAAAGTGGACGGACATGTGAAATTTGAACGGATGGGCCGCGACCGTAAACGCGTCAGTGTATATCCAGCGGCTGAAGCGCCCGCTCTGCCTGTTGAGCCAGCTCTGCCGGTGAGCGTCAACGCGTAAGCGGCAGACGCAAAGCCTTGCGGAACTGTTTCGAAACTGCGCCCAGTCGCCATGTCGCGACTGGGTTTTATCGCTTCATAAATAGTGTGGTCGGGAGGTGTGGAACGTGTTTGTCGATGTAGCGAAGATCGAGGTTAAAGCGGGCGACGGCGGCAATGGAATGGTCGCCTATCGGCGTGAGAAGTACGTGCCCATGGGTGGACCTGCAGGCGGCGACGGCGGGCGCGGCGGCGACGTTGTATTTATTGTGGAAGAGGGATTGCGAACGCTCATGGACTTTCGGTATCAGCGGCATTTTCGGGCGCCCGCGGGAGAAAATGGGCGGCACAAGAGCCAGCATGGCGCCAACGCGGACGACATGCTGGTGCGCGTGCCGCCGGGAACCATTGTGCGCGACGCCCTGACGATGGAACTCATCGCGGATCTGACAGTGCATGGGCAACGTGCGGTTGTCGTGAAAGGCGGGCGGGGCGGGCGGGGAAACGCCCGCTTTGCGAGCGCCCGCAACAAGGCTCCTGATATGGCGGAGCGCGGGGAACCTGGTCAAAAGCGGGATGTGCTGCTGGAACTGAAACTGCTCGCCGATGTAGGTCTGGTTGGTTTTCCGAGTGTGGGAAAGTCGACGCTGCTGTCTGTTGTCAGCGCGGCCCGTCCAAAAGTGGCCGATTATCATTTCACGACACTGACGCCGCACCTGGGCGTTGTATCGATAGACGACGAACGGTCCTTTGTTCTGGCCGACCTGCCCGGATTGATCGAAGGCGCGCATGAGGGGCATGGGCTGGGCCATGAATTTTTACGTCATATCGAACGCACAAAGGTGCTGATTCACGTTATTGATATGGGCGCGGCGGAAGGGCGCGATCCAGTGGAGGACTATCACGCGATCCACCGGGAGCTCGTTGTTTACAACGAATTGCTGGCACGGCGTCCACAAGTCGTCGCGGCCAATAAAATGGATATGTCCGAGGCGTCCGAACACCTGGAGGCGTTTAAAGAGAGTTTGCCGGAAGTGGAGATTATTCCAATCTCGGCCGTCACAGGGATGGGAGTCGATATCCTGATGCGGCGAGCGGCCGATCTTGTATACGCCCAGATTGCCGCGGAATCGGTCCCAGTGCAGAATGCGGATGAAGAGGTCGTGTATCGCGCGCGTTCGGAGCGCTTGCAGTTTGTGATCTCGCGCGATCAGGACACCTATGTCGTGGAAAGCGCGGAACTGGATCGGCTGGTTGCGATGACGCATTTTGATCAGTATGATGCGGTCAAACGGTTCCAGTCCATCATGCGCCGCTCTGGCGTGGACGATGCTTTGCGGGTGCGCGGGGCGAAGGATGGGGACACGATTCGAGTCGGAGATATGGAGTTTGACTTCGTGGAGTGACTGCGGCGGGGAGGCAGTGTGGATGTTTATGGGCAGCGAGGGTGTCACGCGCGACTTTGTAGCGACGGGAATCGTTGTGGACGGCGAACGGGTTTTGTTGCTGTTTCATCGTAAACTGCAGCGCTGGCTTCCGCCGGGGGGACATATAGACGCGCCGGAATTGCCGAATCAGGCGGCCGTTCGGGAAGTTTTCGAGGAAACCGGGGTGCGCGTTGAACTGGTTGCTGATCGGGAGCCGCTGGGATTCGATCACGCACTGCCGCGTCCGGCGGGGATTCAACTGGAAGACATTGCGCCAGGACATCAGCATATTGATCTCATTTATTTCGCCCGTCCTGTCGCAGGCACGGATATCGTCGCCAATGACGAATCGGAGGGCATTGGATGGTTCACTCTCGCGCAGATGCGCGCGATGTCGGTTGCCGAGGAAGTGCTGGCGTGGAGCGCGCAGGCGATCAGTGTGGTGCGGGCGGCCAAAGCGCCCTGATGGTGACGGACGCCGTGCTTGAGGAGATCGGCCGTTATGTCGACAAATGGGCGCCCTTTGAAAGCGGGGGGATTCTCATAGGGAGTCGCGCCGGCGCTGCTTTTTACGCTGCTGAATTTGTGCCGCTGGCAGGGGCGCTGCCGTCGCCGCGCAGGTATCAGGCGCGCGCGGAGCACGCGACCCGTGCGATCCTGCGCGCCGACCGCGCGGGGCAGTCTGTCGTCGCAACTGTACACAGTCATCCTGACGGCAGCGACGAGCCATCACAAGTCGATCTGCAAAATGCCTATGGGTATCGCGATATGCTGCACGTCGTTGTGCATTTTCACAAGGGTGCGCCTGTCTGTCGAGTGTATCAATATCGGCGCACAGCTACGGGATACTGCGCGCGCCCTGCAGCGCTGGTGATCGCTTCTGCCGCACCAGCCGACGCGTCAGGCGCTGACAAACGCTGACAAGATTGTTTTGACTGTTTTGATCGTTTTGGTTTTGACCGCATCGCTTGTGCATGGGCGGGCGCAGGCAATAAGCGACGCCGCGCCAATCACAGGGCGTTGAGCCATGCGACGCAACGCACCTGTCTGTCAAAAGCCCTCCCGTTTGACCGGGAGGGCTTTTGTATGTCTCGCCGCATACTTGGCGGGCGTGCCTGGCAACGCACTCCTCACATGGAGGGCTTATTTGCAAAATGTTATGGCAGTGAGCGTATGGTGTACAGGAGTTGACCCCACAGCTTAGAACAGGTTTGTTGTGAGGTCAGAACAGGCTGCGTAGTTCTTGCGTAGTTCTACTGTAGTTCTGCAGCTCTTTGGCTCTGCAGAACTGGTCTGTGAACGCGATCTTGCCATGCACTGGGGGAGGGATTTCAAGTGGTGACGATGGCCGGAGAGGTAGTTGACGAGATCATCGCGATCGCGGTATGGCTGCGCGCGTCTGACGTTCATTTCGATCCTGTCGCTGATCACCTGGCCATTCGCTTTCGCATCCACGGCAAGCTGATCGACGCTGATGCAGTCTCGCATTTGACACGGACTGTTCCGAGGCAGGTGGTTGGGCGGTTAAAAGTGTTGGCAAGGATGTCATTGGCAGAACAGCGGCGACCGCAGGATGGTCAGGTGCGCCTGGAAACTCCGCACGGCGACGTAGATGTCCGCGTCGCGACAATGCCCACCGTCAGGGGTGAACGCGTCGTGGCGCGTTTGCTGCCGGTGGATACACAGTGGCGCACCGTCGGCTCACTGGGGCTGGAGCCCGCGCAGCTGCAGGAACTCCGTAAAACCGCTGCCAGGGGTGGGATGATCCTTGTGGCGGGTCGCGTTGGTGTTGGAAAAAGCACGACGCTGCACGCGATATTGGCGGAACGAAACCAGGCGGGCGCTTCCGTGCTGACAATTGAGGACCCCGTTGAGCGAATCATCGACGCCTACAGTCAGGTTGAGGTTGACGAGCGCGTGGGACTCACGTTTGCACAGGGGTTGAGAACCGCGCTGCGCCAGGATCCCGACGTACTCATGGTGGGTGAAATCCGCGATGAGGCGACCGCCCAGATCGCCGTACGCGCAGGGCTCATCGGTCACCTCATGCTCAGCACCATTCATGCCGACAGCGCCGAGCAAGTGGTTTTGCGGTTACTGGAACTGGGCATCGACGCGCCCCTTCTTGCGAGCGCACTGCAACTCGTAATCTGGCAGACGCTGGCGCCAATCTTGTGCGAACGCTGTCAAGGTCATGGCTGCGACGACTGTATCGGGTTGGGGCTCGTCGGTCGGCGCGCTGTGTTTTCACTGCTGCGAGCGGATCAGATCGTTGCAGTCGTTGGCGCGGTGCACAGTAATAGGATTCATTCGTACTCACTGCGGGCTATCCAGAATCAGCGGGGCGGTGATCGGCGGCTCTCTGTATACAGCGGTCCAGGCACACCGGAGCAGGAAGGGGGGATTATCGTTGCGGAGCAGGGGGAGATGGACAACACTGGCTATGGAGTATCTGCTGGTCGATCTGAGTGAACTTTTGCAAGCAGGGATTGATCTTCATCTTGCCCTGCAGATTCTGCGCGCCCGCAACGGCGCACATACGGAAGATCTGGAGACAGTATTGCGGGGCGTCGAGTCAGGACAATCACTTTCAGACGGGCTTGCCACCATCGGATTCACAGCGTCCGTCGTGGGTTTTTTGCAGGCGGGGGAACTGGCGGGAGATGTCGCTCTGGCTGCGGGCCGAACGGGATTTCACCTGGAACGCAACCGCGAGTATCGTACACGCCTGGTGAAGATGCTGGCCTACCCGATATTGCTGACGTTTTTGTGCGTGGTTCTTACCTACGTCCTTGCAGCGGTGGTAATGCCTAACTTTCAAAATATGTACCATGCGATGAATCTCAAACTGAGTGCACCGACGATACTGCTGTTTTCATCCAGCAGACTGATTGCGGCTGTATTGCCGATTGCGCTGGCGGCCTTGGCGCTGTTGGCCGCAGTTGGCGCGGCGGCGCGACAGACGGTGCGTCCGGGTATTCTTGCGCTCGGACTGAAATGGAAGCTGAGTCGCAGCCTGATTCAGATGTGGAAAGCGCGCGAAGGAATGGAAGTGCTGAATCTGCTGCTTGGCGCGGGCATTGATCTGCTCCAGGCGCTGCGGGTCATGGCACGGGCGGATACCGCGAAGATGAAAGACATGTGGACGCAAGCCGCCATGGAGATAGAAGGCGGCGCCCCGTTGTCGGACGCTCTCGCCAATTTGTCTCTGCTGCCGTCTGTGGTCAAGGATATGATGCGGCTTGCGGAACGGACAGGTGACCTGGAGCGCGGATCCGAGCGTCTGTTGCACTATCTGGAGACTTATCTCGATCGTTCGTTTGAGCGTACGCTTCGCATCGTAGAACCAGCGCTGACGTTTTTTCTGGGCGGCGTTGTAGGCCTGGCAACCATGTTGCTCATGTGGCCCATGATGCAACTGGTAAGACAACTCTCGTAAGGTGGGACGACGGATGAAACAGGCGGTGGTGGCGATGGCGCGCGCGTTGCGTTTCAGGAAGCGGGAGGAAGGTTTCACTCTTGTGGAGATGGTGGTGGCGCTTTTTGTCGTTTCAGTTGTGATGGCCATCACCTTGCCGAATCTTCAGGTTGCGGGTGTCAATGCGGCCAAGACCGGTTGTGAAGGGAACCAGCGCATGATTCGCGCAGCCTTGACCGAATATTATCTGAACGAACACCAGTTTCCAGCGGAGACAACGGTGCAGGGAGATTTGCAGGATTTAGTCACTGCCGGATATCTCGACAGCATTCCCGCTTGTCCGAGCGGCGGCAGTTACATCATCACCATTTCGGCGAATGGCACAGCGGCAACTGTCTCCTGTACGGTTCACGGTTCTCTTGGGGGTGACTAGAGTGCGGTCCGATCAGGGATTTACGCTCATTGAGACGATTATGGTCCTCCTGATCTGGTCCATCGCGGCGGCGGTCGCGCTTCCGAATATCATGGCGCTGTATGACTGGTCTGCGCTGCAAAATACTGCATCGCAGACCATGTCCGATTTGCGCAGTCAGCAGTTGCGGGCGGAGGACTTGGCGCAGTATCAGGAGGTGCGTTTCGCGCCGGATCAGGGGTGGTATTTTCTGTACGGCGATCTGGTGGGCGTCGAACAGTTTCGTCTCTTTGCCTGGCCAACCACTTACTTCGAGGGGTATGTGCATTTGCCCGAACCCACAGTGCGTTTTGACGACTATGGAACGGTGAGCGAGAGCGGACAGATTGGGTTTGTAAGTCCAACCGGGCGGGTGGCAGATATCGTTTTGTACATGCAGTACGGAGAAATGAGACTGGTTTCACACATGGTAAGCTGATGGTATGCGCTGAACCATAACGGAGTTGGAGGAGTGCGGCGGTGACTGTTGTGGAGGCTGTTCTGGCGGCGTGGATCACTGTCTTCATATTCGTGGGTTCACTTGGCTCCGCCGCAGACGCATTGAAAAGTGTCCAGTATGAGATGGCCCTGAGCGGCGCTCTGTATCTGGCGCAGGGCTATCTGGAGGCGGAAGCGCGCAACTTGGGCAGGAGTCAGTTTCCTGTCGCAACTGCAGAGGTGACAGAAGACGGTGTCCTGTACACCATTGCGACAACCCTTGGCCAAAGAGGTCCAGACTTGCTGGAGGTCGACGTTCGAGTCTCGTTTAACGACGGACTCAGGCGGGGAGTTGCTGATCTGGAGACGTTGCAGTACTCCAGGGTGCAACTATGAAACTGCGGAGTCCGACGCATCGATTTGCTCTTTTCGCGGATCGCTCTCACGGGCTTCCTGATGCCGCTCAGTTGCGGAATGACGCTGGTTTTTCGTTGCTGGAAACGATCATGTCTCTGTGGATTATCGGTATTGTGTTAATTGTTGCAGTCGGGTCGCTGCTTGCCATGGAACGAACGTTCTTTCAATTGACAGAAGCAGTGGCTGGAATCGACGATTCGTGGGTGCTCTATCACGCTATGGCCAGCGATATTCGATCTGCGGTCAGGTATTCCTATACTGGCGATGAGATCGAAGTGGCGCTTCAGGATGGATCAACAGCCTCCTATCGGTTGTCTCCTTGGTCAAACCTCATTGAACGATCGCGAAATGGATACGGCATCGTTCCTGTTGCAGCTAATATGAGCGGGCTTTCGTATACAGCCGTTCCTGGAACCGGCGTGTGGGTGACTGTGCAACAGGGGGGCTCTGGATATGTCGGCAATTTATTTCTCGTTTTTGCGAGGGGTTCATTTTGACGATTCTGGTTATGCGGCGCCAGTGGCCTTGCTCCTCCTGATTGTGTCAGCCGTCATGGCGACGACACTGCTGACACTTGCCATCGGCGTCAGTTCCAGGGTTAGTCAGCGTGTCGATATCCTGACCGCTTACGATCTGGCGAGAGCTGGCGTTGAAGCGGAGATTTCCCGGTTGGCAAGAGGCCAGCCGCCGGCTTCTCTTGACGGGACGTTGACCGGGGGGAGTTACCGTGTGGCGGTAGTCAACGGAACGGGAACGAATACACCTGTGATTCAGTCTGAAGGTTTGACCATTCGGGGAGGAGCAGCCACTGTGTGGGTTACGGTCAACCTGACCTCTTCGTCGGTGGTCGCCTGGCGCGAGATGCCATGAAGGAACTTTTCAGATCTGTATGTTCAGCTATCCCGAAAAATCGCCGTAGGCGAATTTTCTTCCCGGTTGTTGGTGCTGCGCAGCAGTGAGATTTTGCCTCGCAAAACTCAGCCATGAGATTTTGCTTCGCAAAACTCAGCCATGAAAGTCTATCCTGAGTATGTTAACATGGGGTAAGTGTAATCGTGTGTACGTGCCTTTGTGCAACGAATGGAAGGAACGGTGTCCGGGTGATTGCCCTGATCGGATTTACCGGAGCGGGCAAATCCTCACTGGGGCGCGAGCTTTCGGCCGCCTATGGACTGCGCCTGCTGGATACTGATATTCTGATTGAACGGCGCCTTGGGATGTCTGTGCGCGATGTGTTTGTCTCCCATGGCGAAGACTATTTTCGCGCGCTGGAGGAGCAGGAAATCCTTGCCGCGTGCGCCGGGGGCGTTGCGCATGGCGTACTTGTGACAGGCGGCGGAGCGGTGAAATCGAAGCGGGTGCGTGATACGCTCCGTGAGCGCTGTTTCGTCGTTCACGTCACTGCCAGACTCGATGTCATCGAGAAACGGCTGAGTTTCGATGCAACTCGTCCCCTGCTTGCCGGCGACAATCTGCGGCTCTCTCTGGAGTCGCTGTACCAGACAAGAGAGCCCCTGTATGCGTTCGCCCACGCTGCGGTGGAGTCCTCCAGCCTGTCCGCCGCAGCGAGTCAACTGATGGCAGAATGGCTGGAGTGGCGCTGCGTCGCGGCGAGGCATCGAGTGGTGTAGAAACACGTCAGAGAGGGTGCTTTGTAGTGTGCGGGATTGTGGGACTGATGAACCGTCATGGCGGAGATTGTGAGAGGGTCGACGTATATGCCATGAATTCAGCCATCGTGCATCGCGGGCCTGATGACGATGGCTATGTGTTCGACGGTCCTGTGGGTCTGGGTTTTCGGCGGCTGTCCATCATTGATCTGGAAGGCGGCCATCAGCCGCTCGCCAACGAGGATGAGTCAGTCTGGATCGTATTTAACGGCGAGATATACAACTATAGAGAATTGCGACAGGACCTGACTGTGCGCGGGCATGCATTCAAGACGGAGTCAGATACGGAAGTGATTGTCCACTTATACGAGGAGTACGGAGTCGACTGCGTCAAACAACTGCGCGGGATGTTTGCTTTTGCGATCTGGGATCGCAGGGAACAGCAACTGTTTCTGGCGCGCGACCCTTTTGGAATTAAACCGCTCTATTATTATTCTGGGTTGGACCAGATCGGGTTCGCTTCCGAGATCAAGAGTATTCTGCAGATACGCGGCGTTTCTCGGGAAGTCAGCCGGGAAGCGTTCTGGAACTACCTCACGTTTCAATACGTGCCTGAACCGATGACCATGTTTGAAGGCATCCGCAAGCTGCAACCGGCTCACTATGCCGTTATCCGCAACGGAGAACTGACAGAACGGCGTTATTATCAGTTGCAGTTCGAATCTGGCCGGGAATCGATGGAGTATTACATTCAGGGAACAATTGAGCGACTCCGCGATTCGGTGCGTGTGCATATGAACAGCGATGTTCCGCGGGGAGCGTTTCTCTCTTCCGGCGTCGATTCGAGCGCCATAGTCGCGCTTCTCAAGGAACTCGAAGAAGTACAGACGTTTACCGTTGGCTTTGAGGGAGCGGGAGGACTGAGCGAGATCGCGTATGCTCGCGAGACGGCAAAGCTGCTCGGAACCGTCCATCGGGACACGGTCATCAGTGCGGACGACTATTTGAAAGAATTGCCGAGACTCGTCTTTCATCAGGATGAACCGGTGGCCGATCCATCCGCCATCGCGTTGTACTTTGTTGCTGAATTGGCGAGTCAGTATGTGACAGTCGTACTGTCTGGGGAAGGCGCGGATGAGATCTTTGGCGGGTACACGATCTACAGGGAGCCGATCTCTCTGCGGATGTTTGATTTCATCCCCATGAGCATGCGCCAGAGCATGGGCGAAGTGGCGCGATTTTTTCCGGAGGGGATGAAAGGGCGCAGCTTTTTGATGCGTGGGTCCAAACCCGTGGAAAGCCGTTTTTTTGGCAACGCCTATCTATTTTCCGAAGCGGACAAGGCGGCCTTTGTGCGCATCGACCCGGTGCGGGAAGGCCTGAAGCGCCCTGCGGACGTTACGGGGCGCTTTTATCGCCAGGTTGCTTCTGCGGACGACGTCACCAAGATGCAGTTTATCGACTTGCATACGTGGCTTCCAGGTGACATTTTGATGAAAGCAGACAAGATGACCATGGCGAATAGCCTGGAATTGCGGGTGCCTTTTCTGGACAAGGAGGTGTTTGAATTTGCTGCGCGCATCCCCGCAGAGTATCGATTGGCCAATGGCACTACGAAACACGTCTTGCGCGAAGGCGTACGGGGAATTTTGCCAAAGGAAGTCACAGAACGAAGAAAACTGGGTTTCCCCGTACCGACCAGGACATGGCTTCGCAAGGAACACTACCAGTTTGTCCGGGATCTGATTGGGTCGAATCAACTGCCGGATTTGTTTGACCGTGACCTGATTTTGCAGATGCTTGAAGACCATCGCCTGGGGATCCGCGATAACGCGAGAAAAATCTGGGCGATAGTCATTTTCCTGTTATGGCACGAGACGTACATTGTGCAGTCGCGCGTATTTGTATCGAGAGAATCGGAGCATGTGGCGACTCGGCGTACGCGAATTCTCACGGAGGCAATCGTATGAGTTTCGAACGTGTGGCGGGATTGTTGCCAAAGCTGGTCAAGAATCGCGGAGCGCGTTCCGCAGAGGAGTTGCGGTCTGTTCTGCCAGCGCTCGCAGAACTGTCCGTATCCGATGAAGCAGTGCTTCGTGCAGAACCACTGCTTCTGGATCTGATTGAGCAGGAACAGATCTGCGGCGACTGTCGTGGATACGATCGTTGCGGCAAAATAGGCGACGCTCGCGGCATGTATCATCGCCTGGCTGCATATAACGGGGAATTGACTGTTGAGACAGGATACTGCCAACCCTATAAAGAGCATCTGGACGTACAGAGAGCGGCAAAATACGATTCTTATTCCCTGCGGACACAGTATGACCGGTTGTTGACGTTCGCGAATTTCCCCGAGCAACAAAAGGTCCGCAAACCCAAACTGTACTCGGTGGCGTATGCGTTCGCCAATCACTTTGCGCCGGGAGACCAGATGAAGGGGCTGTACATTTTTGGGCCTGCCGGCGTCGGCAAGACTCATCTGCTGCACGCCATGTTAAACCGGTTGGAGGAGCGGCGGGTTCCCTGTATGTTCGTTCGCGCTGATGCGCTGTTTGATCGATTGCGCAGCATGATCGGAGAAAGCAGGGATATTGAACCGGTTTTGAATCTATTCTCCACTGTTTCCGTCCTTGCGATTGATGAGATTGGCCAGGAACGGCCGAATGAATTTACGCTGGAAAAGCTGTTTCGGATTGTTAACCAGCGATTCGCCGCCAAACTGCCAATTTTATACGCCAGTAATTTTGCGCCGCCTGACCTGTATGGGCGCATGCATTCGGATATGCTTGCGTTTACCGATCCTCTGAAGAGTCGCATTATCGGTTCCAGTCGGGTCGCCTATCTGGATGGGGACGACTATCGCATAACTCATATGGAACTATTGGACGATTAGCGTTTGCTGCCTGTATCAATATTGCCATCTGGTGAGTTGAGTGAGGGGATATGTTATGAACGGTGTTCCTATTTCGCGTTACATTTTGCGCACAATGGTATTCTCGGCCATTGGCGCAGCGGTTATCGGGTATATCCTGCTGTGGTCGCTGGGTCCGCTTTCGGCGGCGCAACTGTGGTCGCGGATGGGTTTTGTTGCAATTGCCGGCGCTGCGCTTGGCGCACTGATCGGCGCACTGAACTATCAGCGGTTTATTCGGCCCATGGCGACAATTATCGATTCCCTACTGCTCATTGCGCGTGGGGATCTGACGGTCAAGGTCAACCTGGATCGAGTCGGCCAACTGCAACCGATTGCCAATTCTGTAAATACGATGACGGCAGCGCTGCATGATGTGATGTCGCAGGTCGGTCTGACGTCCGACCGCATAGCGGGGTTGTCGGGAAGTCTTTCGAATCATGCCGGCCATACGTTTGCCTCCACAAATGAAGTGATCGCCTTGATGGGGGATGTCGCCAAGCACTCTGAACAACAGTTGTCCGAGGTTGCAGCGAATGCCCTGTCGCTGGATGAAGTGACGCAAGGCATGCAGCGAGTCGCCCAGACAAGCGATGCTGTTGCGACGCTTTCGATGACGGCGGTTCAACAGGCGGAGGAGGGTCACGTCACAATTGAGCGAGCGCTCCGCCAATTGAAAGCCATTCAGGATTCTGTGCAGCGGCTGGGCGAAGGTGTGAAAAGTCTGGAGCAGCGATCGGAGCAGATTGGACAAATTACGGAAATTATGACGGATATTGCACGGCAAACGCATCTGCTGTCACTAAACGCAGCAATCGAAGCGGCTCGCGCCGGTGATTATGGACACGGGTTTGCCGTTGTCGCTTCCCAGATCAGGAAACTGGCAGGAGAGGCGCAGCAATCGGCGCGCGAAATTGTAAAGCTGATCTCAGGCATGCAGGAGGAGTCAGCGCACTCAGCCCTTGCCTTGACGACCACTGTGCAAGAAGTGGCGGCAGGAATCACCATGGCTGCGGGTGCTGGCCAAGCGTTTGAAGCGATCGTCGAATCAGCCGGGAATGTGGCCTCCCGGATCAGGGAAGAAGCCCAGGCGGCAGAAGAGGTTTGCGCGGGTTCTCAGGAGGTCTCGGCGTCGCTGAGTCGTCTGGTGGACTTCTCGAAAGCGTTGTCGGAACGGGCCAGACAGGTGTCGTGGGCTTCGGAAACGCAGGTGGATTTCGTTCAGCGTGTCGGCGCCGGCGCAGAGGAGCTGCAGACCGTGTCGGAAGAACTGCAGTCCATCATTGGACAATTTACGACGGCTGGGCCTCTACACGCAACATTGGAACAGGGAATTCGTATGGCTCGTGCGCCTCGTGCGTCTGTGTAGTAAGGACGGCGGACTTTATCACTGCTCCCCTAGGCTGACCGTTGCGCTTCTGTCTGACCCCAACCTCGCCGCAAGCCCCTGGCTTTAGCCGCTATGGGGAGTAGGTTCAGAGGAGTTCGACTGCGGCGGCGCAGCCAGGTAGACGAGAGCCATCTGTAGCGGCCGAACTTCGACCTTGGGCTCTGTGCGCCACACGATTTCTGCTCGGCGCAGTTCATGTTCCGCTGTCTTCGACAGGACAAAGCGGGCGTCGTCTGACTCCGCTTGCGGAGCATTTTTTCCCCTTGTCTGTTGTTCGCCTTGCAGGGAAGAGTAATAGGCGTCCAGACGGTCCAGTTCCAGTTTCAGCCGTTGCTTCGCTTCAATGGCCCAGTGATGATTGCGGGCTTCCACATCCAGGCGCACGCAGCGCAGCAACAAAGCGAAGATCTGATCCATGTCGATTGGCGTCGCAATCAGACGGGCGTTCTGCGGGCGTTCGTCCAGCAGCGAGCGGTCCAGCAGTCCGTTGATGATGTCGCGGTAGATTTGAAAGGTCTGCAAATCGATGGCGTACGACTCCAGAAAATCTTTTCTGCGATCGGATACGAACGATACCTTGACCACGAAGACCGCATACGGGAAAAGCAGCGGAGCCGCCTCGTAGGCGACGGCGAAAGCGCCGCGGGTCTTGGCGCTGGCATATAGTCTCAGCATCCGATAGCAGCCTGGAATCACGAGTTCCGGTTTTGACTGCGGCGGTGCGCCAGCGTCGTCGCTCTCCGCCGTAAATTTCAGATAAAGCACCGTGTTGGCGGGATTTTCGTTCATGGCTTCGACCCACATCCAGTAAAAGGGGCGGTCTGTCAATTCCTTGTCAACATCGCGCGGCAGCTCCACACAAAGCGCAGTGGGCGGCGCCGGTTTCTGGACGGCGCCCACCTGCCGGAAATAGCGCTTACAGAAAGCAAAGAGTGACTGTTCAGCGGGCGTCATGGCAAGTCTCCTCATAATGCGCTGTGTTCGTCGTATTCGCTGTCTGCGTCGTGCTCGCTCCGCGAACTTGCACGCGCTTTGAGAGCGCAGACAGACGAGCCTTGACTTCCGAGTCGTCGCGACTCTCCATGAACGTGCGCATGAGATCGTCTTCAAACGCTTTCGCGCCAAGGATCACATCGAGTTCACCGATGATCAGTTCGAACATGCGGATCTTGTCCTGCAGCAGTGTGACCATGTACTCTTCGATCGTGCCTGCTGTTGAGAAATTGCGAATATGCACAGGACGTGTCTGACCCAAGCGATGGACCCTCCCTATGCGCTGTTCGATGCGCATAGGATTCCAGGGCAAATCGAAGTTGATGACCTGGTTGCAGAACTGCAGATTGATGCCTTCGCCGCCTGCCTCGGTTGCGATAAGCACCTGTGCGCGGTGCTCAAAGAGGTCTTTCATCCAGTCTTTTTTCCCCCGCCTGTATCCGCCGCGATAAATGACCGTCCTGATGTCTGACTGCTGCAGCATGTACAGCAGAAAGTCCTGTGTGGCGCGGTACTCCGTAAAGATGATGACCTTGTCGCCGATCTCTCTGACCAGTTCGATCACACGGTTCACTTTTGTATAATTGGGCACCGACTCAGCCCGGTGATGAAGCTCTCGCAAGCGCGCCAGTTCAGCGGTTGTGAGATGCTTGTCTTTCTGCATCGTTTCGAGTGTGCACATGGCGGCGTAGGAACTGCTGCAAATCTCCCGCTGCAGGGTGATCAGAGACAGAACGCTGCGCTGCCGTTCCCTGCGCCGCACATATTCGTCCCGGATAAATTCGGTGACGGCGTCGTACAGACCCTGTTCCTCAGGGGACAACGTCACCTGCAGCGCTTCGACAAAACGTTCGGTGAATTCGACGCCGCCGTCGTGGCGTCGATTGCGGACCATCACTTCGCTGATGGCAGACCGCAGCGCGCGCGGGTCCTTTGGCACGCGCTTGGAACTGACATGCGCAGAACGAAACGCCGCCTGATTGCCGAGTTGACCAGGCCGCAGTAAATTAATCAGATTGTAGAGTTCGCGCATATCATTTTGAACGGGTGTGGCGGTAACCAATAACAGGTATTTTTTTCGCAGTTGATTGACAATCTGCCAATTGCGCGTTTTGCTGTTCTTCAATTTGTGCGCCTCATCGACAATCAACAGATCCCACTCCTGGTTCAGAACCTGTGTGCGATGGGGTTCCCGTTTTGTCGTATCGATTGACGCCACCAAAATATCATACGTTGTCCATGACCATTCATTGCGCTGGGCAAATGCGGATATGGCGAATTTCTCATTCAGTTCACGCGTCCACTGCAGAACCAGAGACGCGGGTACGAGTATGAGCGCCTTTTTCACCAACCCGCGCAGGAGATATTCTTTTAGAATGAGACCCGCCTCAATCGTCTTGCCAAGTCCCACTTCGTCTGCGAGAAGGGCGCGTCCATGCAGTTCGCTGATCACCCGCCGGGCCGTCTTAACCTGGTGTTCAAACGGCACAAGCCCCGGCAAGACACCGAGACAGGTCAACTCATCAAAGGATTCCGATATGGACTGACTATGCGCCTCGTAGGCGAGCGCGAACATGGACCATTTTCCAGCGGGCATATCCCCGCGCTCGGCCAATAGGGTGCGCAACTCTGTGTGTTCGTGGTAGGTATACAAGGCACATTCACTCCCAAATTGGTTGCGCAGCAGCCGTTACGCGTTGTTCCGATGTCGTCCTCGCGCAAGTCGTATCCAGACCCGCTTTTCATGCGCCAGACAGGATCTGCCGGATTGATTCGAATTTATATGATAGTATGCCCGTTTTCTGCGCTGGAAATCAGCGCATTCAGCAGGTATACTACAGACACAATGGCATATGCGGATGATAGTCGCGGGAGAGAACGGTGTAACTGAGCCGTCGCCGAAGGAGCAAACTGCAAGAGCGGTCTTGCATGTGAATCTCTCAGGTAGAAGTACCGCGATTGGACGCCTCTCTGGAGAGTGTGCAGTATGGCCACCCACGGGGAAACTTCGCTCAGGAGACCATGCGCGGAGGGAACTCTCAGGTAAAGGGACAGAGGAGATACCGGATGTGTTTTCGGTGTCTCCTTTTGTTTTTTGCGCAAATTCAAGACATGGACCAAGGAGGTAGACCATTGCTGAAACGCACACCTTTGTACGATGTGTACAGCCGCTACGGCGGCAAGACGATCGATTTCGGCGGCTGGGATCTGCCAGTTCAGTACACGGGCATATTGGCCGAACATGCGGCGGTGCGAACGCGCGCAGGTCTTTTTGACGTTTCGCACATGGGGGAATTTGACGTGTCCGGGCCGCACGCGCTCGCTCTCCTGCAAAACCTCGCGACAAACGATGTCAGTCGTCTGGCAGACGGGCAGGCGCTTTACACACCGCTTTGCAATGAGCGCGGCGGCGTCGTGGATGACGTGCTGATTTATCGCTATGCGGTCGATCATTATCTGGTGGTCGTCAATGCGGCCAATATCGACAAGGACTTCGAGTGGTTTACGCGCCACAGCAGGGGAGCGCAGATTATCAACCGCTCGCCGGAGATCGCCCAACTGGCGCTGCAGGGACCGCTCGCGCAGACCATCCTGATGCGCGTCGCCGCTTCCGAGGTGCGCGATATCCCTTACTATCACTTTCGCGAAGATGTGGCGGTGGCGGGAATCCCCTGTCTTGTATCGCGAACAGGGTACACGGGTGAAGACGGGTTTGAGTTATACGCAGCGGCTGAGAACGCGACCCAACTCTTTCGTGTGCTGATGGAGGCGGGAGCGGACGCGGGCCTGTTGCCGGTTGGGCTGGGCGCGCGCGATACGCTGCGTCTGGAAGCGAGACTTCCGCTGTACGGTCACGAACTGACTGCCGACATTTCACCTCTGGAGGCTGGACTGGGTCCTTTCGTGAAACTCGACAAACCGGACTTTATCGGCAAATCCGCGCTGACGGCGCAGAAACAGCAGGGCATACCGCGCAAACTGTGCGGTTTTGTCCTGGAAGACCGCGGAATCGCGAGAGCGGGGCATCCGGTGTACATCGCTGGCCGGGAAGTCGGCGTGGTGACCAGCGGCACGATGAGTCCGACGCTCAGAAAGAGTATCGGTCTTGCCCTGATCGAACGGGAGTACGGGGAGATCGGACGGACACTCGCGGTTGCTGTCCGCGGAAAAAGTGTGCAGGGCGCCATAGTAAAAACACCATTTTATCGACGCAGTCAATGACGCGCGAGAGGAGGAAGTGTATTGAAACCATTCAGCTATATTCCAAACACGGAACAGGACAGGGCGCAGATGCTCAGTTCGCTAAAACTCTCCGGAGTCGCAGAACTGTTTGCGGATATTCCCGCATCCTTCCGTCTCGATCAACCAATGAACTTGCCCCCAGCCGCCAGTGAATGGGAATTAATGAAAGAACTGAAAGAACTCGCTGGACGGAATGTGCACGTTGAAGACGCCGTTTCGTTTTTGGGGGCGGGCGCCTACCATCACTTTATCCCCAGCGTGGTGGACGCCGTCATCGGCAGATCCGAATTCTATTCTGCCTATACGCCGTATCAACCAGAAATCAGCCAGGGTATTCTGCAGGCCATTTTCGAGTATCAGACGCTGATCGCCAATCTGCTCGGCATGGAGGTGTCCAACGCGTCCGTCTATGATGGGGCGACAGCACTCGGGGAAGCCGCTCTGATGGCCTGCAGCCACACCAGACGGAATCGCGTGCTCGTAGCACGCACTGTAAATCCCGACCATCGCGCGGTGCTGGCCACGTACGCCGCGGGTCAGTCAATCGCTGTGACTGAAATCGCCATGACCGCTTTGCAACTCTCGTTGCCTGACCTGGAACGGGAACTCTCGGACGATACGGCGGCCGTCATCATACAGTATCCGAATTTCTTTGGTACGATCGAAGATGTCCGGGAAATCGCGTCGCGCGCTCATGCCCGCGGAGCTCTGCTCATTGTGAGCGCCTACCCCATTGCCCTTGGTCTGCTGGAGGCGCCAGGGTCGCTCGGGGCGGATATCGCAGTCGCGGAAGGGCAGTCGCTCGGCAATTCGCTGTCATTTGGGGGACCCTATCTTGGCGTCATGGCCACTACGTCCGCTCTGCTGCGGCGACTGCCAGGGCGCATTGCCGGTCAGACGAAGGATCGTGATGGCCGCCGGGGCTTTGTCCTGACACTGCAGGCTCGCGAACAACATATTCGCAGAGAAAAGGCATCGTCAAACATCTGCTCCAATCAGGCCCTGAATGCTCTGGCGGCGTCGGTGTATCTAAGCTGCATGGGGCCAAATGGACTGCGGGAAGTCGCTCGCCAAAACCTTGTCAAGGCGCATTATGCGGCCGCCAGATTCACCGCTGCTGGAGCGGAACTGGCGGTTGCGGGGTCCTATTTCAATGAATTTGTACTCCGCCTCGGACCTGCGCGCGACCGGATCGTATCCGCCCTGGCGGCGGAAGGCGTCTACTTCGGACTGCCGCTTGGCCGACATTACCCGGAACTCGGCGAGCATGTCCTTGTGGCGGTTACGGAAGTCATGGCCAAAGGCGCCATCGACCATACTGCAGAGAGACTGGAGGCGTTGCTGTGAGCAGGCAGACGACCGATTATCCACTGATCTTTGAACGCAGCGTTGCAGGGCGCATGGGGTACAGCCTGCCAGAACTGGATGTTCCGGATGTCGACGCGGACCAACTGCTTCGCCAGGATTACTTGCGGGCAGCGGCGCCCCCGTTGCCCGAAGTGAGCGAGGTCGACCTGATCAGGCACTATACGGGTCTCTCAAAACGCAACCATGGCGTGGATTCGGGTTTTTACCCGCTTGGCTCCTGCACCATGAAATACAATCCAAAACGCAATGAAGCGGCCGCGCGGTTACCCGGTTTTGCGCTGATTCACCCATGCCAGCCTGAACAGAGTGTACAGGGCGCACTGGAACTGCTCTATCGTCTGCAAACGTATCTTGCCGAGATTACCGGCATGGACGCCGTGAGCCTGCAGCCAGCTGCGGGCGCCGCCGGCGAGTGGACGGGTCTGATGATGATCCGCGCCTATCATGAACAGCGCGGGGAACACAGAACGAAAGTGATCGTGCCCGATTCCGCTCACGGCACCAATCCTGCCAGTGCGGCCATGGCCGGGTTTACGACTGTGACCATCCGCTCCGATGAGCGCGGTGCGGTGGACCTGGACGCCCTGCGCAGCGCGGTGGGTTCCGACACGGCCGCCCTGATGCTGACGAATCCGAGCACGCTCGGATTATTTGAAGAAAACATCGTCGAGATCGCCGCAATCGTGCACGCCGCCGGGGGCCTGCTATACTATGATGGAGCGAACGCCAACGCGATTCTGGGGTATGCGCGTCCGGGCGATATGGGATTTGACGTCGTTCACCTGAACCTGCACAAGACGTTCGCCACACCGCACGGAGGCGGCGGGCCGGGGGCGGGACCCGTGGGCGTCAAGGCGTCCCTGCTTCCTTATCTGCCTGTTCCGACAGTCGCAAAACGGCCGGACGGAACTTTTTATCTGGATGAACAGCGTCCGCACAGCATAGGGAAAGTGAAGAGTTTTTACGGGAATTTCGGCATTCTTGTGCGCGCCTACGCGTACATTCGCACGATGGGGCCGGACGGGCTGAAGCGTGTGGCAGAAGACGCTGTGCTGAACGCAAACTATATGCTCCGGCGTTTGGCGCCTCACTATCATGTGCCCTTCGATCGCATCTGCAAACACGAATTTGTGCTGTCAGGCAAATCGTTCAAGGCCCACGGAGTCAAAACGCTCGATATCGCCAAACGGATTCTCGATTTTGGGTATCATCCGCCAACGATCTACTTTCCACTCAATGTCGAGGAAGCGCTGATGATTGAACCGACTGAATCAGAGAGTCGCGAAACCCTCGACGCGTTTGTCGACGTGATGATTCGTATCGCCAGAGAAGCGCAGGAAACACCGGACATTGTAAAATTGGCGCCGCACGAAACAGTGATCGATCGGCTCGATGAGACGGCGGCGGCGCGCAACCCCATTTTGCGGCATATTGCAGAGCAGTGAGCCGAGCCGTACCCGCACGCCGTGAGGTGTGTGGCGCGCGGGCTTTTTGGGAAACGGCTTGGATGCGGGCCGTATGGTACAATCATTGGTGAAGCAAAATCTCATCGCTGACGCGCCATAATCAGCAGATGAAAAACTCGCTCAGGCGGGATCGTATACTGTGCCGAGGCGAGTTCGGCGCAGCCGTGTCTGAGCAGCGGCACAGTATACGATCCCGCCTGAGCATGCACCTGCTTCAGAATCGGCGGGGGGCGTTTCCAGATGAGTCATATTGTGATAATCCATGGTCCCAACCTGAACCTGCTCGGACAGCGGGAACCGGATGTCTACGGCGCCGCCACTCTCGCAGAGATCAATCAGCGCATACAGGAAGTGGCAGACTCGCTTGACTGTTCTGTGGATTTCTTTCAATCCAATAGCGAAGGCGCCATTATCGATCATCTGCACGCCGCGCAAGGTCGGGCTGACGGCGTCGTGATCAACCCCGGCGCCTACACACACTACAGCATCGCATTGCGTGACGCGGTTGCCGCCATTCGGCTGCCTGTCATTGAGGTTCATCTGTCGAATATTCACGCGCGGGAGTCATTTCGTTCGCAATCTGTGATCGCGCCTGTCGCATTGGGTCAAATCAGCGGGTTTGGACCTGTCGGTTATGAACTGGCGTTGCGGGCTCTCGTCACCATCAGCAGGTAGAAAACTCGCTCCGGCGGGAACGCACCCTGTGCCGAGGCGAGTTCGGCGCAGCCGTGTCTGAGCAGCGGCGCAGGGTGCGTTCCCGCCGGAGCAGTCACATCTTTACAGAGGAGGAATCGCACATGGAAAAACGCAGGAAACGTATATGGACGCGAATCGAAGCTGCGGGCGTCGACGGATTTTTGACCTCTGCGCCTGAAAACCGTCATTACATCACTGGATTTACGGGATCTTCCGGGTATGTGCTGCAGGCGGCGCAGGAAACCGTGCTGCTGACGGATTCTCGCTATGCTGTTCAGGCGACGGCGCAGGCGCAGGGCGTGACGGTGGTTATGCATGCCGCGCGCTGGCTGGAAACTCTGCGCGAGCAGGTGAAGCGTCTGACGATTCGGCGGTTTGGCTTTGAACCGGGGTCCATTACATACAAATCCTTTCTTGAGCTTCAGGATGCTCTTCCCGGGATTGAACTTGTGCCGCTCGATTCTATGGTGGAACAACTGCGCATGGTCAAGGAAGCTTCTGAACTGAAGTGGATAGCGGCTGCCGCAACGATCGCGGATGATGCGTTTGCACATATTACCGGGTTTATCCGCGCTGGCGTGAGTGAACGCGACGTGGCGCTGGAACTGGAGGTATTCATGCGCAGGCAGGGCGCCGCGGGCGTCTCATTTTCGACGATCGTGGCCAGCGGCGAACGGTCCGCCCTGCCGCACGGGGTCGCTTCGGACCGCTTGCTTGGACGGGGTGAATTTGTGACGCTCGATTTTGGCGCCCGCTATCACGAATACGCATCCGATATCACACGCACAGTAGTCATAGGACCGCCGAGCGACCATCACCAGGATGTCTATGCGCTCGTGCTGCGCGCGCAGGAACGCGCGCTGGCGGAAATCAGGCCAGGCATGAGCGGCGAGGTTGCGGACGCCCTGGCGCGCGACGTCATTGAGGACGGTGGATATGGGAACAACTTTGGCCATTCCCTTGGTCATGGGTTGGGACTCGCCGTCCATGAAGCGCCGAGACTTGCGCGCAAGTCTGCAGATGTGTTACAAGAAGGCATGGTTGTCACGGTGGAACCGGGCGTTTACATCCCCGGATTTGGCGGCGTTCGCATTGAAGATGATATTGTGCTGACGGCGGACGGATGCACACGATTGACGCATGCGACAAAGGAATTATTGATTTTGTAGATCGCATTCTCGGGAGGTCGAAACTGTCCAATGATTTCAAGCAACGATTTTCGTCCAGGCACCACCATCGAGTATGACGGCTCCATCTGGCGCGTGATTGAGTTCATGCACGTTAAACCAGGTAAAGGTGCGGCCTTTGTGCGGACAAAATTGAAAAACATCCGCACGGGCGGCGTCAGGGAGATGACGTTTCGGGCAGGTGAAAAGGTGGCTCGCGCTCGCATCGAAAATCGCCAGATGCAATATCTGTATTCGGACGGCGACAATTACACGTTTATGGATTCAGAAACATTTGAGCAGATCAATCTCCCCAGGGAACAGCTCGAATATGAACTCAATTTTCTGAAGGAAAACATGAACTGCGTCGTTATGTTATACGATGGTGAAGCGATCGGACTCGAACTGCCCAACACGGTGGAACTGGAAGTTGTCGAGACGGAACCGGGTATCCGCGGCGATACGGCAACGGGGGGCAGCAAACCCGCACGGCTGGAAACTGGCTACAGCGTTCAGGTGCCTTTTTTCATAAATATTGGCGACCGTCTGATTATCGACACCAGATCCGGTCTCTACGTGTCGCGCGCCTGAACTCAGCAGTCTTGTCGCCTTATGTCGATGTGCAAAACAAACAGGCAGCCTAGGGGAGCAGTGATAAAGTCCGCGATGCAGGCGCAGTGATTCCAGATATAGCGTCTGAGGCCTTATTCAGACGCTATATCTGTTCAGTATGGCGACGGACCAATCGAATTTCACAGTTCCCCAAGGGCTTGCCCACGCCGGGGCGGGCGGGGCGAGCCCTTTTTTGCGTGCGTCGGGCGTCGGCTTTCAGGCGCGGACCGCGCCGCCCTGTTCGTTCCGGCATCCGGCGCCTGGCTCAGACGCGTACTGGTGTCGCCGTTTCCCGGGGTCGTTTGAGCCAACTGAAGACGAGCAACATGCAAAGCAGGAAAATCACGAGAAAGACGACAATCCATCGGGTCATCATCGCAAATGATTCGTGCATGACACAACTCCTCCCGCGAGGACGGCAACTCTGCCTCTATCTATGGTATCCGCCGCGCGCTGGCAGCGTGCGGGCTACTCTGCTGATTCCTCCTGATCCGCACATTGACCGCTGCTCTTGTCTAGTATTTGCAAATGGTATAAATGCCTGCCTCGTCCCATATACATCTAACTGATCGAACAAGCATAGCGACGTGTAAACAATGGGTGGTGAGCGCAGCGATGATCACAATGGGCAGACTGCCAGAAGCTGTTGTCAGCCTGCTTCCGCCTGATATTGCGATGATTGTCCACCAACTCACGCCTGCGCAACAGGCTCGTCTTGAGGAAATTCGCATGCGTCTTCACCGTCCGCTGGAACTGGTAGGCGTGGCAATCGCGCGCAGTATGATCATCTCCGCTGAACATCTGCGCCACGTCATGGCGACTGTCACAGGGTCTTCCGTGTACGCCGTCGAGCAGGAACTGCGGCGGGGTTATGTAACCCTTGCGGGTGGTCATCGCGTCGGAGTGGCTGGTCGAGTCGTGATTGATGAACAGGATCATATCATGAGCATTCGGGATATCGGATCGGTCAATATTCGCCTGGCGCGGCAAATCATCGGAAGCGCCGCGCCGATTGGCGCCTACATTGTGGAAGAACGAAACCGTCTGCTGCCCACGCTGATTGCGGGCCCGCCGCTGTCTGGCAAGACAACTCTGCTGCGCGACCTGGCCCGCCTGCTTGGCAACGGGGAACTTTCTTCACACATGGAACCGCTGCGCGTCGCCATTGTGGATGAACGTTCGGAGATCGCGGGTTGTTACAAAGGAGCGCCCCAGTTTGACGTTGGCCTGTTGACAGACGTTCTCGACGGCTGCCCCAAGCAGGCGGGAATGGTTTTGATGCTCAGGGCCATGGCGCCGCAGGTGCTGATGACGGATGAGATCGGCAGCGCCGCCGATGTGCAGGCAATCGCAGATGTGTCGAGCGCCGGTGTGTGTTTCATCGGAACACTTCACGCCCAGACAGTGAGCGATCTGAAGTCGCGCGGTGTGGTTCGGGACTTGCTTTACGCAGGGGCGATTAAACGCGTCCTGTTTGTCAGCCGCAAACACGGGCCCGGTACGATTGAACGGGTGTACGATGGTCAATTGCGCGAGGTGACGACTGCGTGGCGCTGACGTGGTTGCAGGTTGGCGGCGCAGGAACTGTACTGGCCGCCTCTACGGTATGGGGGCGCCTGATTGCGAGTGTGTACAGTCAGCGACCGCAGGATCTCAGGGAATTGACCAGCCTGCTGCGAACGCTGCGCACAGACATCGCGTACCATCGACTGCCGCTGGCGGACGCGTTTTCGCGGGTCAGCAAACAGGGAAAAGCAGGTCATGCGCTCTCCGCCCTGTTTCAGACGGCCGCGACACTGCTTTTGCAACCCGGCATGACAGCTCAGACAGCGTGGACTGCGGCATTACGGGAACATGTTCCTCACACCGCCTTGCGGGCGCAGGATCGCGAAATTCTGGCGACGCTCGGCTTTTCACTCGGTACGGTAGGAACGACAGAACAGATCGCATACCTGGATGCGGCGCTCTCTCTGCTTACAGACCGTGAACGCGAGGCGGTTGAGGAACGAGGGCGTTATGAACGGGTCTATCAGACACTGGGTGTTTTGGCCGGTCTGCTGATCGTCATCATGTTGATCTAGTTCAAGGAGGACTCGCCGATGAGTCTTGAACTGCACGTGTTATTTCAGATCGCTGTCGTGGGGATCGCCGCTGCTGTGCTGTCCAGCCTGCTTAAACAGTCGGGGCGGGATGAAATTGCAACGCTTGTGACCATCAGCGCGCTCGTTCTTGTGGCGGCGGTGGTGGTCACCAATATCAGCCATCTGTTTGTGCAAATCCAAAATGTCTTCGCAAATCAATAAAGGTGCAGCCATGAACATCCTGCAAATCGTTTTGTTTGGCATCGTCGGAGCTCTGCTCCTGACGTCGGTCCGTGAACTCGCGCCACAAGTGTCGTTTCTGCTCACTCTGCTGATTTCCGCTGTGCTCTTTCTGATCGCGTTGCAGCGGGTCGCCGGGATTCTTGTTCCGATCGAAAGGCTGGCCGCTTTGGCTGACGTGAACGTGCTCTTTTTCGCCACTATTATCAAAATTATCGGCATTGCGTATATCGCGGAGTTTGGGGCTGAGATTGCGCGCGACGCAGGCGTCGGTTCCATCGCGGGCAAAATCGAACTCGTTGGAAAACTGGCGATCCTGGTGCTCGCAGTTCCCATTGTGACAGCGGTTGTGGAAACGGTGACGCATTTGCTCCCGTAGAGAAGGAGGGGTGGCTATGGTTCGCGGTAGATTGCGGCGGTTTCGCAGCACTGAGGCGCGCAGACTGTTGGCTGTTCTGTTTGTCGTAGCCTGTCTGCACAGTGTTCCTGTCGCGTATGCGAGCGGCATGGGCCCAGGTGTGTCGGGAGAACCGCCGCCAGCTTCCACAACTCTGACGACGGGCGCCGCGCCAGCGTCTGGGTCAGGCGTCAGCACTAGCGCAGGCACAGTCGCTTCCGGTTCTGTTGTTGGCAGCGCACAGTCGCCCCTGCAGCGGGAGGCGTCACAGTATCAGGCGATCTCAGGAAATGCCATCGAGAAGGCCTGGAGCAATCTCGACGCCACCTATGGCGGTTACGTGCCAATGAGTCCCGAAGGGCAATTCGTACCCGCCTTTTTTCCGGGCAATCAGCCGTTTCCGTTTGCCAGGCTTGCGCAGGGGTTGATCCGGTATTTCTTTAATGTCCTGTGGGAGAATGCGCGCTTGCTCGGCGTGATCATCATTTTGACTGTGCTGGCCGCGATCCTGGAAACGGTGCAGACAGCATTTGCCTCACAGTTGGTGAGCAAGGTCGCGTTTTGGGTGGTTCATCTCGTATTGATTGTGCTCGCGGTGTCGTCGTTTCGAGAGGCGACTCAGTATGCGGGCGGGGCGATCGATACCATGACGGCGGTCATGCTTGGTTCGTTGCCAGTCGTGCTTGCTCTGATCACCGCGTCAGGAGGACTGACATCGGCGGCGGCGTTTCATCCCTTGATCGTGTTTATCGTTAACGCCATGGGGATTGTGGTGCACAGTTGGGTGTTTCCAATGATCTTTTTCTCGACTGTTCTGACCATCGTGAGCGCTGTTTCAAATCGCTATCGCGTCACGGAACTGGCCGGCTTTATCCGCAATGTCACACTCGCAGTTCTGGGAATCGGAATGAGCGCTTTTCTCGGCATCATGTCTGTGCAGGGGTCCCTTGCCAGCATCGCTGATGGAGTCACTCTGCGCAGCGCAAAGTTTGTGGCCAGCACGTTTGTTCCGGTTATCGGGAAAGCCCTGTCGGATGCTTCGGAATCGATTGCCGGCGCGTCCCTGATTGTCAAAAATGCAACGGGCGTCGCGAGCGCTGTGGTACTGCTATTGATCTGCGCGTTTCCGGCGCTCAAAATTCTTGCTCTTTCCGTCGTGTACAGCGGCTCAGCGGCGATCCTGCAACCGCTTGGCGATTCGCCCGTGATCACCAGCCTCGCGACAGTCGGGAAGAGTCTCGTATTGGTGTTTGCCGCTCTGGCGGTCGTCGGTCTGATGTTCTTCTTTTCGATTGTGATCGCGGTGGCTACCACAAACTTGACTGCGTTCGTGAGGTGAGGGCGTGATCGGCGCATTGTCAGATTGGCTTCGTCATCTGGTCATCGTGATCCTGCTGGCCGTGTTTCTCGATTACGCGCTGCCGAGCAATGCCATGCAAAAATACGTACGCATGGTTCTGGGCCTGGTGGTGATGCTCACGATGGTTGATCCGCTCAGGGTGCTTGTGGCCACGCATTTTAACCTGGAAGCGACAGCGGCAAGGCTTGCGGGCCCCGTCTTTCAGTCCGCGCAGTTTGTCGGCGGCGGCTCAGGCGGCGCAGGATCAGGAACTGGCGGAGTATTCCGGACGGATCTCGCCGCGACGCTGCGACAGGAGATTCTGCAGCTGCAGGGAGTGAATGTTCAGAGTGTACAGGTCATAACGTCTCAGGGAGCGGACGGCGCACAGTCTGTTACCGCTGTAACAGTCGCAGTCGGGGCTGTCAAACCTGCTGTGGCGGCGAGCGTTCAGGCGCAGGTGGCGACATCATTGGGGCTCGCTCTGGGCTCTGTGCGGGTGATCTACCCCGGCGGGCAAATCTGACAGGAGAGGAGGGGGTGACGTGGGATAAGCGAGGCGATCAAGAAATTGATGGCCAACAAATGGTTATTGGCCATCACTGCCATTGGTATTTTGCTGCTGCTGTTTGGCGCGAGCGGCGGAGCCGGAAACGCTGGCCAGAATTCGGGAAACCCGGGCGCCACGCCGGTCAATTCAGCGGGTGGGTCCGGGAATGGCAGCGCAGCCGGCAGAGGAAGCGCAACTGTCGATGCGCCGCTGCGGGGAGCGATCGCGTATGAGACGGTTTACGATCATGAACTGGAGAGCATGATCGATCAGATCAGCGGAATCAGCGACGCGCTCGTGATGGTTACGGTCAATTCAACAGCGATTGAACGATACGGACAGAACGTGCAGACTTCCCGACAGGAGACAAAACAGCAGGGCGGGGGCAATACGTCAACAACGACGTCAACATCCACGCAGAGTCAGACTGTGACCGTCCAGGGTGCAAATGGGAGTCAGACACCACTCGTGATTCAGCAGGAACTGCCTAAAATAACCGGGGTGCTGGTTGTGGCCCATGGCAGGGATGTCGTCATGATGCAGTCTGAGATCGTCAGTGCTGTCCAGGATGTGCTCGGCATCCCCAGTTACGAGATTACCGTATTACCGCGCAAATAGATCGGCAGTACAGAATGATGAGGGAGATGAGGGTTCAGATGGTGAAACGGCAAACGGTATGGCTTTCGACCATGATGGTATTTTCACTGATGCTGATTGGCTATTACACACTTGGCACACCACCAGTTTCAAATACGGCGCAGGGTACCGGTTCAAACGCCGCCACTGTCGTTGGCGCGGGCGTCACCGTTCCCGCGGGCGTCACCAGCAAAGGGAGTGGCAGTAAATCCTCCGGCGCAACGACAACGTCCGCAAACAGCATTCTGTCCGGTCAAAGTCCGAGCGACTGGTTTGTGCAGGCGAGTCTGGACCAGTCGCAGGCACAGTCGAAGGTGATCCAGACACTGCAGCAGACGCTCACCAATCCGAAGGTCAGTCAACAGGTTGCATCCCAGGCGTACTCCGAACTTACGGCCATTCAGACGCAAGCGGAGCAAGCCAGCCGCATTCACGATCTGCTGGTCGGACAGTATCCGGATTCTCTTGTCGTATTCAACCCTAAAAATCAGGTGCATGTGTGGGTTGAAACGAAGTCACTCGGGCCAACCGCCGCAGTCAAGGTGATCAACCTTGTGGCGCAGACGCTGGGCATCCAGTCGAATCAGGTGATCGTCAGTCCGCATGCCTGACGCTGTCGGTGAATAGCAAGCCGATCTGCTGCGGCCGGGCCAGGATCGATGGATATTCGGGCTGACGCCGCCGCAGCAGATTCATGGTTGATTACGGACCCTTTGTATCGCTCTTCGAGACGCGCGGCCTGTCCTTAATTGTGCTATACTGGCTAACAGTTATATTGTGCACATAAGGAGTGGTCGTTGTTGTTGAAGGTCAGCGACATTCGCGAGTTCATCCGGTTGGTTGATGAAACGAATATTCACGAACTACATATTGAAACGGCTGAGTTGAAAGTTTTGATCCGCAAGGCGGAGACTTCGCGTTCGGCGGGCGGCGGCGCAGAAACAGCGACCGGGTCCGTTCCGGCGCCGGTCGGCCCGCCCGTGATGGCTCACGAGGCGTCCATAAAGGCGGCGGAGAAACCGCCTGAGCATGTTGAAGACACGGCCAGCGCGGTTGTGAAATCGCCCATGGTGGGAACCTTTTATAGGGCGCCGGCGCCCACATCGCCCTCGTATGTCGAGGTAGGCGCAAAGGTAACGGAAAAAACGGTGGTCTGCATTGTGGAAGCGATGAAACTCATGAATGAGATTGAAGCGGATGTGCGCGGAGAGATTGTTGAAGTGCTCGCGGAAAACGGACAGTTGGTCGAGTATGGACAGCCGCTGTTCCGGGTTAAACTGGCGTGACGGAGGTTTCCATGTTCAAAAAAATACTGGTGGCGAATCGGGGAGAAATTGCGGTCAGGATCATTCGCGCTTGCCGTGAACTTGGCATTGCGACTGTTGCTGTGTATTCTGAGGCGGACCGCGACGCCCTGCATGTCCAGTTGGCGGACGAAGCATACTGCGTTGGACCGATTGCCAGCAAACAGAGCTACCTGAACATTGCGAGTATCATTTCGGTGGCGACGTCCGTCGGTGCGGACGCCATTCATCCAGGCTATGGTTTTCTGGCGGAAAACAGCGATTTTGCGGAGGTGTGCCAGGCGGTCGGCGTCAAGTTTATCGGACCTACAGCGGAAGCAATTGAAAAGATGGGCGACAAGTCCACGGCGAAGGCGACCATGAAACTGGCGGGCGTACCCACGGTGCCCGGTACAGAAGGACTGATTCAAAGCGCGGAAGAGGCTGCGGAGACAGCTGACGCCATCGGATTCCCCGTCATCATCAAAGCGACCGCCGGCGGCGGCGGCAAGGGAATACGCATCGTGCACTCGCAGGAGGAACTGCGGGCGGCTCTCACGCTCGCTCAGTCCGAAGCGGGGTCGGCGTTCGGAAACACGGGCGTCTATCTGGAAAAATATCTGGTCAAGCCGCGGCATGTGGAGATCCAGGTGCTGGCAGACCAGCACGGTCGCGCGATTCATCTCGGCGAGCGCGACTGTTCCGTGCAAAGACGATTGCAAAAGCTCCTGGAGGAATCCCCTTCACCGGCGCTTTCTTTTGCAATGCGAGCCAAAATGGGCGAGGCGGCGGTGGCTGCAGCGCTGGCGGTGCAGTACGAAGGTGCGGGCACAGTCGAGTTTCTGCTTGATGAAGACGGAACATCGTTTTATTTTATGGAGATGAACACACGAATTCAGGTGGAGCACCCTGTCACGGAACTCGTGACGGGGATTGATCTTGTTCGCGAGCAGATCACGATCGCCGCGGGGTATCCGCTGTCCTGCGCACAGACGGACGTCGTACAGCGTGGACATGCGATTGAATGCCGGATCAACGCAGAAGACCCGGACAAACAGTTCCTGCCTTGCCCTGGCACGATCACGGCGTATCTGCCGCCGGGAGGCTTCGGAGTCCGTGTGGACAGCGCGGTTTACCAGGGCTACGCGGTGTCTCCCTATTATGATTCCCTGATCGCCAAACTGATCGTGTGGGCGCCCACGCGTCAGGAAGCGATCGATCGCATGAAGCGGGCTCTCGGTGAGTTTCAGATCGCTGGGATCAAGACGACGATTTCATTTCATGAACGACTGTTGGAACATCCCTCGTTTGTTGCAGGCGACGTGAACACCAGGTTTCTTGAATTCCATACGATTTGACCGTGAAATCTGCTAAGATGGAGACAAGGCGCAGTGATGCACTGGCCAGAGGAGGAATTTGGTATGACGGGAAACGGAGCGTTGCAAGCCGAAGTTGGTTCGGGAGACATGGGCACAACCCAGATCGCAAACGAAGTCATCGCTGTCATCGCGGGTTTGGCGGCGACCGATGTCAGAGGGGTCTCCGACATGAGCGGCGGTGTTGTGGGCGGCATCACGGAGCGTTTGGGTCGCAAGAATCTGGCGAAGGGCGTGAAAGTGGACGTTTCGCCGGATGAACGTCAGTGTTCCATTGACCTGTCCATCATCGCAGAATACGGATACCGGATTCCCGAAGTCGCCGCTGAGATTCAGGACGGCGTCAAACGCGCCATCGAAGGAATGACGGGTCTTGAAGTGACGGCCGTTAACGTCAGCGTATTGGGGATTGCTTTTCGCTCGGAAGAGCAGGATGAAGGCAAGGATAAAGCGCGTCAGTAACCCTGGAGCTGGTTTGTGTTATATTTATGGTTCGCATACGATCGGCAGACGCTGTTTTGCGGGTCGAATCATGCGCCGTTTCCCGGATTCTTGACAGTAATCAAGCACCGGGCGATTTTTATGAGGAGGCCGAGAGGTGTCAGTCGGAAACCGAGTATTGTTGCGCGCGTTTTCTCTTTTGGTGGTTCTCGGCGCTGTTTGGGCAGCCCTGCTGTTGGCGGGCGTGGAACCGGTCATAGCTTCCACGCAGTCTCTCGTTGTTGAGGGAGTGGCCCTGTCAGTTTATCTTGTCGTGATATTCGCTCTTGCAGTGCGGTTTTTGGTGTTCCGGTTCATTCCGCGATCGGCGCATGCGTTCGTTCGGGATACCGGCGGTGGAGAGATTCGCATTGCGCATGGCACTGTGCGGGAGCTTGCCCGGCGTGCGGCCATGCAGGTGCGGGGTGTGGAGCGTCTGCAAACCCGGATTCAGGAAGATCCGACAGGCCTGGTTGTCTATCTGGACGTACGGGCGATTCCCACCGCGGATCTCAACGTCATGAGCGAGCAGTTGCAACTGGCAGTCAGCGAGTCCATCCGGGGAGCCACATCACTGGCGGTGTCTGCTGTTCATGTTCATGTGGCGGGGATCGTATCCCAGGACTCGACGAGGTGAATCCAGGAGGGAGGCTTTGGCCGTTGGATAAGTTTGTGACTGTCCTGCGCAAGTTAACCCTGTTGCCAAAGCGCTATGTCGGAGTGGCGCTGGCGGTGGTGTGCTGGCTGCTGATTCTGACTGTCGGTTTTTTCCCCACTTTGCTGTTGGCGGTATTCATCACTGTGGGATACTCGCTTGGACGTATGATCGACGGTAAAACAGACTGGCAAGAGTGGGTGGAACGGATCTGGCAACCGGATCGGTTCGATTAGTTCGGCGGACTGCAGTGTGTGGCACCTCAACGCTTTGCGGCAGATCAGGAATGGAGGGTAAATTCGTTGAGTCGTCACATGGCAAGGGAGCGAGCCTTGCAAACACTGTTTCAAATGGATATTAACCAGATGGATTCCGGGCAGGCCGCGGCGTATACACAAACAGTGGTTTCTGAAGCGGTCGGCGAGAATGCATACGACCTGTCTTACTTCAACCTCGTGTTAAATGGCGTGCTGAAACACCAAACGTATATTGATGCAGTTTTAAACCAGTATAGTGAAGACTGGCTAGTGTCGCGCATGCCCGGCGTGGACCGCAATGTGCTGCGAATCAGTGCTTATGAACTTATATATGAGTATGATCTTCCCGTTGCAGTGGCTATAGACGAGGCGGTCTCCCTGTGTAAGGACTATGGAACTGAGCATTCCGCAAAGTTTGTAAATGGCGTTCTGTCGGGTCTTCTGAAGGATCTTTCCGTTTTGCGTGAACGCAGTCTGGGAACATCCCCATGACAGACAGCCGAAGTCGCAAACCGGTGGCTGTTGGAATTGATACGAGCAACTATACAACGTCCGTCTGCGCCGTCGATGACAGCGGGCATGTCGTGTTTGAAGAACGGCGCCTCCTGCGGGTTCCGGATGGCGGTCGGGGGCTAATGCAATCTGCGGCGCTGTTTCAGCACATTTCCAATCTGCCCGGACAGTTGGAGAAACTGTCAGAGGCATTGACAGCCTCGCGATTGGGAATCATTGGCGTGAGTGCTGCGCCGCGGCCCGGCAGGGAATCGTACATGCCGGTTTTCCTGGCGGGGGTGCTTGCGGCGCGCGCGCTGGCGACCGGAGCCGGGTGTGCATTCATGGAGACGAATCACCAGGCAGGTCACATCGCGGCGGGCGTGGCCACTTCTGGAATACCGCTTCAGGACGGGGAGACGTTTCTGGCGCTTCATCTGTCCGGTGGTACGACAGATCTGCTGGCGGTCGAAAAACAGGACAATGACTATCGCATCGAGACTGTGGCCAGTGGACTTGATCTGCATGTCGGCCAGTTCGTGGACAGGATTGGAGTGGCTCTCGGGCTGCCCTTTCCGGCCGGCAAACAGTTGGAGAAACTTGCAGGTGAGTGGGCGCTGAAACCAGTTCCGATCATTCCGAGCAGCGTCAAAAGCGGCGCTCCCAGTTTTGCCGGTCCGCTGACCGCCGCCACGCGCTTGCTGGCGGCGGGCGAAGCGCCAGCGGCTGTCGCGGCGGGCGTATTGCGGTCCATCGCAGCTACGGTCGAGAAGATGCTGCGTTATGCATTTTCCGCCACGGGGGCAAAAAAAGCGCTGCTGGTCGGCGGCGTTGCCTCCAATCAACTGATCCGGGCAAGAGTTGAAAAACGTTTTGGGGCGGATCGCGGTCTGGAGACAGGTCTGTATTTTTGCGATCCCGCGTATGCGTCGGACAATGCGCTTGGAGTCGCGCTGATTGCGCACAGGCATGGACGCCGATCGGCAGGCAGTTAGTGGGCTGTCTGGCGACTCTTTGTCCGCAAGTGTGTGACCGGCTGCCACGATCTATGGTTGTTTGCTCGCAAAACTGTCATTGGCTTGCCAAAACGGGCTGTAGTTTACGTAGTATACTAGGAAAGGTGTTTTGGCGAAGACGGAAGACAGCTGAAACGTAATGGCTTAGGAGGAAATTACTTGGGAACAGACATGCAACTGCCGTATGATGAGAAAGTCTACGACATCACGATTATCGGTGGCGGTCCAGTCGGACTCTTTACCGCTTTTTATGCGGGTATTCGTGATGCCAGCACCAAGATCATTGATAGTTTGCCACAACTCGGAGGACAGTTGTCGGAACTCTATCCGGAGAAGTTCATTTATGATGTGGCGGGTTTTCCGAAAATCCGCGCGATGGATCTTGTCGATCAACTGATCGAGCAGACGAGTCAATACCACCCCGCGGTGCAACTGGGGGAAAAAGTGATCCACCTGGTTAAACGCGAGGACGGTATTTTTGAACTGCATACCGATCACAGGATCCATCTTTCGCGTGCGGTCATTATCACCGCAGGTATTGGCGCCTTTACGCCGAAATCTCTGCCAGGGGATAATGTGAAGAAATTTGAGGGCAATGGCATTTACTATTACATCGACGACTTGAAGCGGTATAAAGACAGGCGGGTGCTCGTGGTCGGCGGCGGAGATACGGCCGTGGACTTTGCGCTGATGCTTGAAGGCATAGCCAAGTCGGTCACCATGATTCATCGTCGCGACCAGTTTCGCGCTCATGAGGAAAATGTCAAATCCCTGCTCATTTCCGGGGTTGATGTAAAGACATTTTATGAACTGAAAGCTGTACATGGAGACGACTCGCTGACGGGCGCCACGATTATAGAAAATCGCTCCAAGCAGACGGAAGAACTCGAAGTCGACTCGATCATAGGGAGTCTCGGCTTTTCCGCTTCCCTGGGGCCGATCATGGAGTGGGGACTGGAGATCGAGGGCAATGAAATCGTGGTTGACTCGCGCATGGCGACAAACCTCCAGGGCGTATTCGCCGCAGGCGATATCGTGACGTATCCGGGTAAGATCAAGCTGATCGCCACTGGTTTTGGGGAGGCCCCCACGGCGGTGAACAACGCAAAAATTTATCTGGATCCCACATCCAAACTTTTTCCGGGTCACAGCAGCAGCCGCAAGGAACAGAAATAAGCGTACACACACATGTGACCGAGGTGAAGGCATGGCCATCCTGATCGACGGCAAGGCGTGGGCTGCGCACGATCGGGCGCAAACGGCGGCCGCTGTGGCGAAATTGGCAGACAGCGGCGTCAAGCCCGGATTGGCAGTTGTCCTTATTGGGGAACACCCTGCATCCATGAGCTATGTCCGGGGAAAGGACAGGGCCGCCAAGGAGGCGGGCATCTATTCAGAGGTGATTCGCCTGCCGTCGTCAACGACTGAATCAGGGCTGTTAAACCTGGTCGAAGAGTTGAATCACGATGAGAGATTCCATGGCATACTCGTACAACTGCCGTTGCCGGCGCATATAAGCGAACGCTCCGTGATTGAGGCGATCGCGCCCCACAAGGATGTTGACGGCTTCCACCCACTCAACGTGGGGGCGCTCGCGCTTGGCTTGCCAGGCATGATTCCCTGCACTCCCTTGGGCATTATGCGGCTGTTTGAGTATGAGGGCATCGCTCTCGAAGGGAAGCAGGCGGTCGTGATCGGACGGTCGCACATTGTCGGCAAGCCGATGGCGCAATTGTTGCTTGCCGCCAATGCCACTGTGACGGTGTGCCATTCACGGACGACGGAACTCGCTTCCCTGACCAGGCGGGCCGATATTGTCATTGCCGCGATCGGAAAGCCGCGTATGATCACTGGCGACATGATCAAGCAGGGCGCTGTGGTTATCGACGTAGGCATGAATCGCTTGGACGGCGAGCTTTGCGGGGATGTTGATTTTGCGGACGTAGAACCGACGGCGTCCCATATCACGCCAGTGCCTGGCGGTGTCGGGCCGATGACGATTGCCACACTGTTAAACAACACGGTGAAAGGGGCCGCCGAGCGGGTGCGGATCTAGACTCGAGCAGACGATCATGCGTGGGCCTATTAGCCGCAATGGGGGAGACAGTGATCGAACCAGTACGGTCTGTTTACGAAACGACACTGTTGTTGAAGCAGCTTGTCCAGGAATCTCCGGAGCTCACTCATTTGACCGTCCGGGGCGAGGTGTCCAATGTCAGTCGCCCTGCCAGCGGACATCTATACTTTACTCTGAAAGATGAACGGGCGCGTCTGCGTGTGGTCATGTTTGCAGGAAAGGCGCGTTTCTTGCGGTTTGCTCCCCGCGACGGCATGAGCGTTGTCGTGCAGGGGGCCATTGACATTTTTGAGCGTTCTGGCGACTATCAACTCTACGCCGATGCAGTGCAACCGGATGGTCTTGGCGCCCTCTATCTTGCGTACGAACAGTTGAAGGAGCGGTTGCAGGCGGAAGGGCTCTTCGCTGCCAGCCGCAAGAGAACGCTGCCGCCGTTTCCGCAGCGAATCGCTCTTGTCACATCAGCGACCGGGGCGGCGGTGCGCGACATGATTACAACACTTGCACGGCGTTATCCGCTGGCGCATGTGTTGGTTGTACCAGTGGCGGTGCAGGGCGAGGAGGCGCCGCGACAGATTGCGCAAGGCATTGCCGCAGTGTCGGATCGGCGCCTGGCTGAGATCATGATCGTAGGTCGCGGCGGCGGTTCGTTTGAGGAACTGTTTGCGTTCAATACCGAGGTTGTCGCCCGCGCCATCGCCGCATCCGCCATTCCTGTCATAGCGGCGGTGGGGCATGAAACGGATACGACGATCGCGGACTTTGTCGCGGATGTGCGCGCGGCAACGCCCACTGCGGCCGCAGAACTCGCAACAACGGACATCCGGGATATCGAAGTCCGGCTCGGGAATGCCGAACACCGATTGCGAACCGCCGTCGCAGGCATTGTAAGCCAATGCACCGACCGGGTGGAGCGGCTCGCACAGAGCCGAGTCCTGTCAGAACCAGAACGGCTGGCGTCTTCCCTGCATGAACAGTTGGACGTACTGGAACGCGACCTGCGCGTCGGTCTGCGTACGCGTGTGGAGGCCAGCGCGCGCGCTGTGGCGGGGTATGAGTTGCGGCTTGCCCGGCAGTCGCCCGCCGCAAGGCTCGGTGTGCAACGGACGCGTCTGGACGCTCTGGCGACCCGCCAGCAACAGTCACTGCGCCGATTTCTCGATGACCGGAACACGCGTCTGGAAAGTGTCTTGACGAGTCTGGAACTGCTGAGTCCGCTCGCGGTCATGAAGCGTGGGTACGCAGTTGTGGTGGCCAGCGAAACGCGGCGCGCCATCACTGGAATCGATGGGGTGCAGCCTGGAGACGCGATCCATGTACAACTAAAGGGTGGCTGGCTGGACTGTCAGGTATGGGGGGTGCACGATGACGACGAATTCGAATCCTGATGCGAAAAACGCCGAATTGACGTTCGAAGCGGCGCTGGCGCAGCTTGAGGACGCGGTCAAAAAACTGGAGTCTGGCGAACTGGCGCTGGACGACGCAATCTCACAGTTTCAGACAGGCATGCAGTTGGTGAGACTGTGCCGGGACAAGCTGCAGGCGGCAGAACAGAAAGTCGAAATGGTCATGGCCAGTGAACGCGGTATCGACGTGAGCCCATTCAGGCTGGAGGAGTAGGAACGACTCAATGAGTATAAAACTGGATATTCACACCTATATGAATGCTCTGATTGCTGAGATCGATCTGGCGATGGACCGTTATCTGACGGCCGACGACGAGGTTCCGCCGCAATTGTTGGAAGCGATGCGTTACAGCGTTTATGCAGGGGGTAAACGCCTGCGCCCGATACTAGCCTTGGCAACCGCTGAGGCGCTTGGCGGTGAACGCGCAACGGCGCTGCCAGCCGCCTGCGCGCTGGAATTCATACACACCTATTCGCTCATCCACGATGATCTGCCTGCCATGGACAATGACGATTATCGGCGCGGAAAGCTCACAAATCACCGGGTGTATGGCGAGGCGGGTGCTGTGCTCGCCGGCGACGCGTTACAGGCGCTGGCGTTTCGTGCGCTTTCGGATTCGGCGCTCCCCGCCGGGCGGGTGGTGCAGATGGTTTTGGAACTGGCGCGGGCGAGCGGTCCGGCTGGAATGGTCGGAGGTCAGTCTGCCGATATTGAGCACGAGGGCAAGGATGCGACACCGGACAGTCTGTCTTATATCCACCGGCATAAAACCGGGGCGCTGATTACGGCGGCAGTTCGATTGGGAGCCATCGCGCAGGGAGCCGATGCGGACACGCTGGCGCAGTTGACCGTCTATGCAGAGTGCATCGGGCTGGCGTTTCAGATTATGGATGATCTGCTGGATTCCGCCGGAACAGACGCAAAGGCTGGGAAAGCGACCTATCCGGCGTTATTTGGCGTACCGCAATCACAGGCGCTGGTGAGCGAACTCACGGAACAGGCGAAGTCGGCGTTGCTGTCTGCGGGCGGCGTGCAGAACAGGAACATGCTGATGGCCGTCGCCGATTACCTGAGTTCGCGCGACCATTAATGTTCCATTCATTCCAAGCGTAATCGGGCGAGCCTTTGGTGACAATATGTCGCGGGAGGTGATACGTGTGACGGTGGGCATAAAAATGCAGCAAACGATCGCATCTGCGGAGGGTGTGGCGGCGAATCTGAAGCAGTTCTCTCTGGAGACCCAGGATCAGCAGGCTAAACAGATGTTTAACCAGTTGGCCCAAACAGTAGACAATACTGTGACTACTCTGCAATCCCGATTGACCTATATCCAGCAGCAGGAACCGCAATACAGGCAGCAGTAAGGACTGTGCCTCGTAAGTTGCGGCAGTGAGCGTCGTACTGGAGGATGCGCCATTTTGACTGGCATGGCTTGGCAGTTTGATGGGCCAGCCATGCCTATGCTATACTTTTCTAAACCATATTGTGTACTGATAGACTATACACGACGTGTATCGGAGGCTTTGGAAAGGAAGGCGCTGCCATGTTTTTGGAGCGTGTGAACGGGCCAATGGATTTAAAATCCTTCACAATCCCTGAACTGGAGCTGTTGGCCGGAGAAATCCGGGATTTTTTAGTAAACAGCATCACTTCAACGGGTGGGCATTTCGGAGCGAATTTGGGCGTTGTTGAACTGACCGTAGCGTTGCACTATGTTTTCGATTCGCCCATAGACCGCATAGTGTGGGATGTCGGACACCAGGCGTATGTGCACAAGATACTGACCGGTCGCAAGCATCAGTTCCCGTCGCTGCGCCAGTTTAAAGGTATGGCTGGATTTCCGAAGCGTTCGGAAAGTGAGCATGATTTCTTCGGTGTGGGCCATGCCAGCACTTCCTTGTCAGCGGCGCTCGGGATGGCGATCGCGCGTGATTTGCGCGCGGAGAATCATCATGTGGTGGCGGTGATCGGCGATGGCGCAATGACTGGGGGCATGGCGTTTGAAGCGCTTAACCACGCGGGTCATTTAAAGAAACGGCTGCTATTTATCCTGAATGACAATGACATGTCGATCTCACCCAACGTGGGCGGAGTATCGCATTATTTGACGCGGCTGCGCTCCGATCCTCATTATGGCAAGATCAAGGCGGAAGTGGAGTCCATGTTGCGCCGGATTCCGACGATCGGCGGCCGTCTGGCGACGACGGCGGAAAGAGTCAAAGATACACTCAAGTATTTCATGGTGCCGGGCGCACTGTTTGAAGAGCTGGGTTTTTCTTATTTCGGGCCTATTCCGGGGCACGATCTGCCTGCTCTTGTGCAGATTTTGCGCCAGACAAAAGACCTCGACGGTCCCGTTTTGCTCCATGTTGTCACGCAAAAAGGCAAGGGGTATGAATCTGCGGAAAGCGCCCCGGACAAACTGCACAGTATCGGCGGCTCTGTGGTCAAGGCAAAATCCGCCGCTCCTTCCTATACGGCTGTGTTTGGCAAGACGCTGATTGAACTCGCCAAAACGGATGATCGCATCGTCGCAGTGACTGCGGCCATGCTGAATTCGGGGTTAAATGAATTCGCGCAGGCATATCCGCAACGCTGCTATGACGTGGGCATTGCGGAACAACACGCAGCCACGCTCTGCGCAGGGTTGGCCACAGCCGGGCTGAGACCCGTTTTTTCCGTGTACAGCACGTTTTTGCAGCGCGCGTACGATCAGGTGATCCACGACATCTGCATTCAAAACCTACCGGTTGTGCTGGCGATCGATCGCGCTGGACTGGTTGGCCCGGATGGAGAGACGCATCAGGGTGCGTTTGATCTGGCATATCTGCGCACCGTTCCGAACATGACCATCATGATGCCCAAAGATGAGGGCGAGCTTCGGCATATGCTGCATACGGCCCTCACCCTGCCGGGACCTGTGGCGGTGCGTTATCCGCGCGAAGACGGAGTGGGAGCCAACTTGACGGAACCGTTTCACCTGATCCCTGTGGGCCATTCTGAAACGGTGCGTTCCGGCGTCGATGTGGCGCTTGTCGCATTGGGTCCGATGGTTGCGATCGCCGAGAACGCGGCGCTCATGCTCGCCAAACGCGGAGTTTCTGCGCGTGTGGTCAATATGCGCTTTATCAAGCCGCTGGATGAAGGGTTGCTGCGGGAATTGGCCGCACTCCATATGCCGATTGTAACGATTGAGGAAGGATCGCTGCAAGGGGGTATGGGATCGGCTGTCCTCGAATTTTATGCGCAGCAGGCCATCATGAATCCAGTGCGTCCGCTGGGACTGCCCGATCGTTTTGTGGAGCACGGCAGCAGATCGGAACTGCTGCACAACGTGGGGCTGACATCAGAGCATGTTACGGAAGTGGCGTTGCATGCTCTGGAGCACACGCTGAACGCGAAGCCTGAAAGAAGGACAGTGGGGCGGTAATGGGGAAAGAACGGCTGGACGCGCTCTTGGTACAACGGGGACTCGCACCAAGCCGCGAACAGGCAAAGCGGCTGATTATGGCTGGTCTTGTTTATAATGGAACCGAACTCGTGGACAAACCGGGAACCCAGATGAAGGAGGATGCGGCGCTCTCCATAAAGGGGGCGCTCCATCCTTTTGTGAGCCGTGGTGGATTGAAGCTGGAAAAAGCTCTGCGCATCTTTGGCATTTCCCTTGCTGACAGGGTGGTCGTGGACGTCGGCGCATCCACAGGCGGTTTCACCGACTGTGCGCTCAAACAGGGCGCCGCTCTCGTGTACAGTGTGGATGTGGGGTATGGTCAATTGGCTTGGGAGTTGCGGATAAATCCCCGTGTGCAGGTGATGGAACGCGTGAATTTCCGTCATGTCAGTCCGGATGTGTTTGATCCGGCGCCTGACGCCGCAGTGATGGATGTGTCATTTATTTCGATTGCAAAACTGTTTCCAAAGTTGTTGTCCGTCCTGCGACCCGAATCTGCGGTGGTGACTCTCATCAAACCCCAGTTTGAAGCAGGGCCTTCGCTGGTTGGGAAAGGCGGCGTCGTGCGCGACCGGAGAGTCCATGAGAGCGTGGTGAAGCGAGCGATCGAGTCTGCAACGGAGGCGGGCTTTTCTGTCCGCGGGCTCACCTGTTCACCGATTTTGGGCGGCGATGGCAATGTCGAATTTTTAATGTGGCTGCAGGCGGGCGGGGCAGTCGCATCGCCAGACCTCCGGGTGACCGAAGTCGTTGCCGAGGCGCACGCGCTTTCTGCGGCGAAAAGTTAGCAGGAATTTCCCTTCCGTTCGGCGAACTGTCACTGTGGGGGTGTCGCCGCTTGGAAGTGCTGGCTATTCTCACGTTTCTTACAGTCGCATTCCTGTTCCTGCGCGGGAAGTATCTGCGCAGTCCGCTGGGTGATCACGAGCCCCAGTCCCGTCGCGAACATCTGCTCCGGGGGGCAGAAGTTCTTCAGGAACAGGGCTATCGCATCGTCGGGGAACGCATTGCGCACGAAGTGGCGTCTTATTATGGCAGTCGAAAGTTTGTATCGTACATAGTGGTGGACTATCTCGCCGAAAAAGAAGGACTGCAGTACCCTGTGAAAGTGCGCTCTCCCCGCGACCCGGAACGCATGAGCGGCGCGCGTTTGCGCAGGCAGTTTCTGACACTGTACACCCTTTATGGAACCCCGATCGCTTACGTGAATCCGTATACGGGCATGATTGATTTAGTGGACTTTGCCCTCGACTATCCTGGTCGCACCTACCGCCGCCGCTGGCGTATGCGCCTGCTGTGGCTCAGTGTAGGAGTGGCGCTTGGCTGGCTCCTGTCGTTGTCGCATTGAAAGGGGGGCGCGAGATGGCGCAGACGATTGGCTTGGTGGTCAATCACACAAAAGCAAACGCCGAGGCGATCGCGAGTCGACTGATCGCCGCAATTACGCGCTGTCAGGGTCAGCCGATCATTGAGGCAAGAACGGCTGAGGCGCTGGGCAGACCGGATCTGGCCGTGACAGGGAATGATTTTGCGGAGCGCGCCGACATGATTTTTGTGCTCGGCGGAGACGGTACACTGCTGGGCGCGGCGCGGCGTTTTTCCAGTTTTAACATACCGATGCTCGGGATCAATATCGGCCACCTGGGGTTTTTGTCTGAAGCGGAGCCGCAGGATCTGGAGATGGCGGTCATACGCGTTTTGAACGGCGACTTCTACCTCGAACGACGGATGATGCTGGAGACATGCGTATGGCGTGACGCAACTTGCGTTCACCGCAGCATCGGGTTAAACGACGCTGGCATTGGCAAAGGCTCTTTTGCGCGGATGATCGGGGTGAAGATCTACGTTGACGATAATCTGTACGACGAGTTCTCGGGAGACGGGGTTATCGTATCCACACCCACGGGTTCCACCGCCTACTCCCTGTCCTGCGGTGGTCCGATCGTACTGCCGCATATGCAGGTGATTATCCTGACTCCTATTTGCGCTCATAAGCTTGTGGCTCGACCATGCGTGATCGGAGCTGAGCAAAAGGTGCGCGTCAACGTCACGGCGAGTCACAGCGATCTCGGTTTGACCGTGGACGGTCAGGTGGGTTTTCCGCTCCAGAGCGGAGACGATGTTGTGGTGACGCGCGCTGCCAGTGAGACGATTCTGGTACGATGGCAGGAACGGGCTTTCTTTTCCATTTTACAGAGCAAACTGCGCGGCGAATGAGCGGCTTGGCGGCTTGGCGACTGAAAGGACGGGTAATGTGAAGGGACAGCGCATGCTGAGGATTCGGGAAATCATCTCGGACAATGTGATCGAGACCCAGGATGAATTGGTGGAGGCTCTCAGAGTGGCTGGGTTTGCGGTTACACAGGCTACGATTTCACGCGATATCAAGGAAATGCATCTGATTAAAACGCCGACCGCGGACGGTCGCTACAAATACGCTCTGCCAACCGCGCCGTCCTCGTTTCAGCCGGACATCAAGCTGCACCGCTTGCTGAACGATGTCTTTGTCGCCATCGACTACGCGGAAAATCTGGTGGTGATGCGGACGATGCCAGGCAATGCCCACGCCATCGCCGTCCTGTTTGATGCGCTTGACTGGCCGGAGTTTCTGGGAACTGTTGCAGGCGATGACACAATCCTGCTGGTGACCAGATCGCGGGAGAGCGCCGTGGTCGTCGTGGAGCGCATCAAGGGGTTACTTTGAGAGGGGAAACCTTATGCTGCGAGCACTGCAGGTGGAAAACATCGCGCTGCTGCATAAACTGCAATTGGAGTTGCAACCGGGATTCACCTGTCTGACAGGTGAAACGGGCGCGGGCAAGTCGATTCTGCTCGATGCGGTCGGGCTTTTGCTTGGATCGCGCGGCAGCGCGGAACTGGTGCGTACGGGTGCAGACAAAGGCGTCGTGGAAGGCATGCTGGATATCGCCGGCGAACTGTTTGATCCCTTGCGCCTGCTTTGCGCAGAGCAGGGGATTGACTGCGAGGATGATCAGCTGGTGGTCAGCCGTGAGGTGTTCGCGTCTGGGAAGACAGTCGCTCGTGTCAATGGCCGGATTGTAACTGTGCAGTTTTTACGCCAGTTGGGGGCATACTGGGCGCATCAACACGGTCAGCACGACAGCGCCGTCCTGTTGCGATCGGAGGAACATCTGGCGCTGCTCGACGCGTACGGAGGATCTTCTCTGGCAGTGGTGAAGGCGGAGTACACTGCCTGTCATAAGCGGTTGACCAGCGCCGTGCACGCGTTGCGGCAAGCTGAATCAGACAGCAAAGAACGCGCTCAGCGACTGGACATGCTTGCCTTTCAGATTCAGGAGATCACAAACGCCGGGATTCAGGCCGGAGAAGAAGACCAGTTGCGTGTGTTGCGCAGCAGACTGCAGCATGCTGAAAAACTGCGCTCTGCAACGGATGATGTATATGAAAAAGTATACGAGGGCGATTCGCGGATACCGGCAATCGCTGATGAGGTATACCGACTCACGAATGTGGTGGAAACGGTGCTGCGTTATGACGAGTCGCTTGGGGAATTGCACGATTATCTGGAAACAGCCCAGGTTAACCTGAGCGAGGCAGCCGATTTCGTCCGACGCTACAGAAGTCATCAGGATTTTGCGCCCGAAGAACTGCAGCGCGTTGAAGATCGTATGGCCGTGCTTGTGCGCCTGTTGCGCAAATACGGAGAGACCTCGTCCGCAGTTCTGGAGTATCTGGAGCGCGCCCGGGATGAGCAGGAACGGATCCTGCGCCACGAGGAAATCATGGCGCAACTCGCCGCTGAACGCGCGGCAGCCGACAGCGAACTGCAGACCGCCGCGCATAAGCTGACGGCGATTCGCCGATCCTGTGCGGCGGCGCTTGAGGAACAGCTGACTGCGGAACTGTCACTGCTTATGATGCCAAATGTACGTCTGAGCATGCGTCTCACTCCCGCAGCTTCTGGTCCACAGGGTGCAGACGACGCTGAATTGCTGATCAGCGCCAATCAGGGTGAAGCACAAAAACCGCTTGCGAAAATCGCCTCGGGCGGAGAACTGTCCAGGGTGATGCTGGCCCTGATTCAGGTGTTGTCTGGCAATGCGTCTGTGCCCACACTTATTTTTGATGAGATCGACGCTGGCATCTCTGGACGGGCCGCCCAGGCGGTTGCTGAACGCATCGCGCACATTGGACGCCGTCACCAGGTGTTGTGCGTCACGCATCTTCCACAAATGGCCTGTTATGCAAGTCATCATCTGCTGATTGACAAACGAATTGACGGAAAGCGCACATTCACAACAGTCAGACCTCTTACAGAAGAGGAACGGGTGGATGAAATCGCAAAAATGATCAGTGGCGAAATCATATCTGAAACGACGCGCTCGCATGCCCGTGAGATGCTGCGCAGGGGATCCGATTCCCTGTGACCTGCGTGTCAGTTGCAGTTGCGCGTCGCTTCTCCCTGAATCGCAGTTCTCCGGGTTCCTCCTGAGCCATGTTTTGTTCGACATTGACCTCATCCAGTACGGGCAGGCTACTACCATTGGTTTGACACGACTGAGTGAGGAGGGGGAGTCGGGGTGAGACATTGGCCAGTAAAGGCGGCGATCCTGCTATTGTTCTGCACGATCGCGTTGCCGCCGATTTATCCACAGGTTTCCCGGGCGCAGGCGATGATCGGCGCGCAGAGGACGCAAGCTTTCACGCAGGCGCAATCCGGAACGTTGCACGGCGCCGCTGCACTGGATGCAAGCCAGTGGAGCTGGCTGTTTCCAGGACTGCAGTCAGCACAGGATCATCATGTTGAGGTATTTGCCGGTGGTCAATCCATCGGAATCAAGTTGCATGCGTCAGGTATTCTGGTGGTGGGCTATCACCTGGTGCACGAAGGCAAGCAGGCGTTCAGCCCTGGCGAACGATCGAATATTCATGTTGGTGACGTGATTGACACTGTGGAAGGACGCCATGTAACCAGCGTGGAGCAGGTATCGCGACTGATTGCCGAAGCAGGCGCAAAAGCAAAACCGCTGCGCTTTGGTTTTCACCGCAAAGGGCGCGTGCTTGCAACCAGTATCGTTCCCCACCTGGACGATGACACAGGATCGTACCGGATTGGACTATATATTCGCGACTCGGCTTCAGGCGTCGGTACGCTTACGTTTTACGTACCTGCCAACCACGGGTTCGGAGCACTTGGCCATGTGATTGCGGATGTTGATACAGGAGACCCGATTGAAGGGCGCGGACAGATCGTGCACGCTGCGGTAACTTCGATTGACAGAGGCGAGTCAGGACAACCGGGAGAAAAACGCGGACTCTTCGTCAACGAACGCAAAGTTCTCGGAACGATCATCCGCAATTCTGAGTTTGGCGTCTTTGGTTTCATGCAAAATCCTCCAGATCATGGTTTTTTTATTCATACAGTCCAGGTGGCGCTACCAGCCGAAGTGCATCCAGGCCCCGCTAAAATCCTGACAGTTGTCAGCGGACAGAAAGTTGAGGCGTTCGACGTTCTGATCGTAAGGGCAACGCGCCAGGATTCGGCAGACACCAAAGGTCTCATCATTCGAATTACAGATCATCGGTTATTGTCAAAAACAGGAGGAATTGTACAGGGGATGAGCGGAAGTCCGATTATTCAGGACGGACGGTTGGCGGGCGCTGTCACCCATGTTTTTGTAAGCGACCCTACGCAGGGCTATGGGGTATACGCGGAATGGATGTTGAGAAATCTGGGCCTCAACAACAAACAACTGGGGAAAATCGGGTTTCTGTCCGCATCATGATCAGGCCAGGGGAGCAGTGATAAAGTCCGCGATGCGATCGTATCGTTACGATCGCATCTGCTTTTTTGTCGGACGACAAATTTCGAGTAAAATTGTCAAAATTGGTCGTAAAGTTTTTACATCAATTCACAAGGAACGTACAGAGGGTTGTCGAATATATACTATGTTGCACAAATGGGGAGGATAACGTGTGGATATGACTCGGATTCTGATTGCCGATGACAATCGCGAGTTTGCCGAACTGTTGTCGGAGTTCCTGAACGACCAGCTGGATATGCAGGTTGTCGGGGTAGCCAGCAACGGTCATGATGTGCTGACGATGATTGAGAACTGTCAGCCTGATGTGTTGATACTTGATATAATCATGCCGGTGCTTGACGGCATAGGCGTTTTGGAACGCTTACGACAGATGTCGCTTGAAACTTCCCCTCGTGTGATTATGCTTACCGCCTTTGGACAGGATGCGGTAACGAAGCGGGCGCTGGATCTTGGCGCACTGTATTATGTGCTGAAGCCGTTTGACATGGATCTGCTGGTGGAACGCATTCGCGATGTCGTGTCTCAGGATATGTACATAGAGAGAGCAAGGGCCGCGATTGGCGCGGGCGGCGGCGCAATTGCAGTGCAACATACCGGCTTTGCCCATTCTTCTACAACAGCCAGAGTGGTGGCGATCAGTACAAAAAACCGTTCCATCGATCAACTGATTACGGCTATCATTCACGAGATTGGCGTTCCTGCCCATATCAAAGGATATCAGTATCTGCGGGAAGCGATCGTGATGGTCTATCACGATGTGGAGATTCTGGGTTCTGTCACCAAAGTCCTGTACCCCAAAATCGCGGAACGCTTCTCAACAACGCCTTCGCGGGTGGAGAGAGCGATCCGTCACGCGATTGAAGTGGCCTGGAGCCGCGGCAACACCGAAGCGATCGGGCAGGTATTTGGCTATACTGTCAGCATGAGCAAGGCAAAGCCTACGAATTCGGAGTTCATCGCGATGGTGGCGGATAAACTCAGGATCGAGGCGAAAATCGTATAGTAAACAGTTTTTTGATCAGCATAGACTGGGCGCAACTGTACCCAGTCTATGTTTGTATTTACTCGTCATATAACTAGTCATATAATATTAGTAACATGAACTGAGGCCAAGTCGACCGTATGGAGGGGCAGCGCATGAGAGAATGGTTCGCGGATCGGCCGGGGAACTCGATTGGAACGAATGCGCGACCTGGAAGTGGACAGCCCGACGCATCTCTGTACGACACTTCGTGGAGAAATGAGTGGCAGTTGGATCGTCTGGCGGCCCTGGTCAGGGACCCCACGACGATCTTCCTGTATTGGGAGGTGTCAGACAGCCGCAAAGGACTGATTTGTGAACATTTTCAGTCGTCCTGGGCCAGTCTGCCATTCGCACTGGCGGTGCACAGCGCAGCTGGCGGGAAGCCACTCCACGACAGCGCACCCCTGGTTCAAAAGGCGGTCGCTCCGCAACAGTCGCGCGCCTACGTGAGTGAACTGCAGCCTGGTGGAGTCTACATTGTCGATTTGACTACCAGAACCATCCACGGTCAACCTTTCACCATCCTGCGCTCCGACCTGGTTGTCACGCCGCCTTTGCCCGACCTGCAGTGCGGCGGCCCGCGCGCGCTGTTCGCAAAGGTGGGAGAACAGCGCGCGGGGTTGCGGTTGCGCGGGTTGCGAATGACTGATTCTCTCACAATACAGACAGCCTTGGGGAAGGACCCCGCCGCTCCGTATGCAGAACAGTTTGACGGCTATACAGTGCGGACGCCGGGAGGGGGCGCCGGAGTATGACAAACGGGTATATCGCTCTCGTGCTGCACGCGCACCTTCCTTACATCCGTCATCCGGAAGAGGAGTATCCTCTCGAAGAACGCTGGCTATACGAGGTGATCACCGAAACCTATATTCCTCTGCTGCAGGTGCTGCAAGGGCTGCATCGGGATGGCGTTCCATGCCGCCTCACGCTGTCGCTTTCGCCGACTCTCGTAACGATGTTGACCGACGGCCTGCTGCAACGCAGGTATTTGCGGCATCTTGATCTGCTTTTGGAACTGGCAGAGCGGGAAGTGGAAAGAACGGTTGCATGGCCTGAATTTCATGAAACGGCGCTCGAATATGAACGAATTCTGAAAAATGTAAAGGCGTTTTACCTCGGCTATGACAGCAATATCGTCAAAGCATTTCGGAACATGCAGGACCAGGGTGTCCTGCATGTCCTCACCAGCGCGGCCACCCACGCATTCCTGCCGTATATAAAGACCAGAGGCGCCTGGCGGGCGCAAATCGCGAATGCGGTCGCTGTGCATGAGGCGAATTTCGGGTCTCGTCCACAGGGGATCTGGTTGCCGGAGTGCGGATTTACGAGCGGTGTGGACGATGTGCTGCGCGAATTTGGCATCGATTTCTTTTTTAGCGACACCCACGCAGTGCAGGCGGCGCAACCAGAACCCGTATTCGGCACGTTGTCGCCCATTTTGACGCCAGCGGGAGTCGCCGTTTTTGCGCGCGACGCGGACGCTTCCCGCCAGGTATGGAGTGCGTTCGAAGGGTATCCGGGCGATCCGGAGTACCGGGAGTTTTATCGCGATATCGGACACGATCTCGATCTTGAGACCATCCGCCCCTACATTCATCCCGCAGGTATTCGAGTGGATACAGGGTTCAAATACTACCGCGTCACCGGCGCCGGGCACGACAAGGCGCCCTATCATTTCGCCGCCGCCCGTGCGAAGGCGGCGCAACACGCCGACCACTTTATCAACCGCTGTCGCAGCGCCGTCGCCGAAGCGTTGCCGCAGATGGGAAGGCGGCCTGTGCAGGTGGCCACGTTTGACGCGGAACTGTTTGGCCACTGGTGGTATGAGGGTCCAGTATGGATCGATCAGTTTTTTCGGCAGTTGCAAAGCGGCGGCGATGCCGTTCTGCCTGTGACGCCGCCTGAATATCTTTCACTTTACGACGATTATCAGATGTGTGATCTGTCCTTTTCCTCCTGGGGCCGGGGCGGCTATGGCGAAGTCTGGTTGCAGGATGACAATGACTGGATCTATCCGGCCCTCCACGCCGCCGAGCGGTTGATGGCTGAACTCGCCGACAGGCATGTGGCGCCAGATCCACTCGAAGAGCGTGCTCTCAAACAGGCGGCCCGTGAGCTGATGCTGGCGCAGAGCAGCGATTTTGCATTTATCATGGACGCAAAAACAGTCGTAGAATACGCCGTCAAACGGACACAGCAGCATGTGAATCGGTTTTTGCGGCTGCACGCCATGCTTGCATCCGGAATGATCGAAGAAACCTGGCTGCGCGCCGTCGAGGAGATGGACCGCATCTTTCCGGCCGTCGATTATCGTCTCTACCAGACAGAGAGGCAAAGCGTTCCCTGGTCAGCGCAGCGCACAGCGACGGATCATTATCGGGTGCTGTTTTTATCCTGGGAATACCCACCCATGACAGTCGGTGGACTCTCGCGGCATGTCTACGATCTGACCCGCTTCCTGACCCGCGCTGATCTGGAAGTCCATGTGCTGACGCCTGAGGTGGAGGGATGGCCAGCATACGAAGTGGTCGAGGGCGTTCACGTCCATCGGATTCCCGTTCTCCGTCCGGACGGCGGCGAATTTGTGCACTGGGCGTTTCAGATGAATCTGGCGCTGATTGACGCTGGCCGCAAGCTGTTTTCAGAAGGGCTGCGCGTTGATCTCATCCATGCGCATGACTGGCTTGTGTCGTATGCGGCCCGCGCCCTCAAGCAGGAGTTTTGCATCCCTCTGGTCGCCACCATTCACGCCACGGAGCATGGGCGCAACGGCGGAATCTTCACGGACCTGCAGCGGTACATCCATCACCTGGAGTGGCAGCTCACTGTCGAGGCGAGTCAGGTTATTCTTTGCAGCACGTATATGAAACGCGAGGTTGCGGAACTGTTCAGCCTGTCACCGGACAAACTGCATGTCATAGCCAATGGAGTCGATCCCGAACTTTTGCGCGCGAAAGAAGCGTTTGAAACAAACGATGGCGGGGAGCAGATTGTGCTCTTCGTAGGACGTCTGGTGAGGGAGAAGGGGGTGCAGACGCTGATTGCTGCTGCACCGCAGATTGTGGCCGCTTGCCCGGAGGCCCGGATTGCAATCCTTGGCAAGGGTCCGGAAATGGAAGGCTTGCAGCGACTGACTGCGGAATCAGGACTCGCTGAAACGGTGCGCTTCTACGGATTTGTCTCGGATGAAGTTCGCAATGCGCTGCTCCATCAGGCGTCTGCAGCGGTTTTCCCCAGTTTGTATGAACCGTTTGGCATTGTCGCACTGGAAGCGATGGCCGCAGGAACTCCTGTCGTGGTTTCGGATGTGGGCGGTCTGGCCGATGTTGTTCGGCACGGGGAGACGGGCCTCAAGATGATTCCGGAGGATCCGCAGTCACTCGCGGCGCAGGTGATCCGACTGCTTCAGCAACCGGCGGAGGCGCGGCGTTACGCCGAGGCGGCAACGGCAGAGCTTGTCTCCTATGACTGGAACAGCATTGCCCGGCAGACGACAGAGGTATACAGGACCGTAGTATCGGAGAGGGGCGTCTGAGATGAAAGCCGTGATCATGGCAGGGGGAAGGGGAACCCGCCTGCGTCCGCTGACCTGTTATCTGCCTAAGCCGATGGTGCCGTTGCTCGATCGGCCCTGTATGGAATACAGCATTGATTTGCTCAAGCAATACGGCATCACCGACATCGCTGTGACCGTGCAGTATCTGCCGCAGGTGATTCGCACGTATTTTGGAGACGGAACGCAACTTGGGGTGAATCTTCAGTTTTTCGAAGAAATTGCACCGCTGGGAACGGCGGGGAGCGTCAAAAACGCGGAGGATTTTCTCGATGAAACATTTGTCGTGATCAGCGGCGATGCGCTGACGGATTTCAATCTGGGCGATGTCATTGCGTTTCACAGAAGCCGGAAGGCGCTCGCGACCATAGTGCTGACAAAGGTTGACGTTCCTCTGGACTACGGTGTCGTTATGACGGAAGAGAATGGCCTGATCATGCGTTTTCTGGAGAAACCCAGCTGGAGCGAAGTGTTCAGCGACACGGTGAATACGGGCATCTACGTACTGGAACCAGAGGTGCTGCGACTTGTTGCCGAGGGAGTGGAAGTGGATTTTGGCAAACAGGTGTTTCCCGCCATGCTGGAGCAGGGGCTTGCGCTCTACGGCTGCGTGGCCGACGGGTATTGGTCTGATATCGGCACTCTGAATCAATACAGGCAGACCCAATTTGACATGTTGATGGGGCTGGTGGATGTCGCCATCAAAGGGGAACAGAAGTTGCCGCGCGTCTGGATCGGAGAGCAGGTGAGCATCGGAGCCGGCTGTCAGATTCAGGGCCCCTCCTTCATCGGCGCAGGCACCGTGATCGGAGCCAATGCGAAGATTGGACCCTACGCGGTGTTGGGTCGCTACAACCAGATGGAGTCCGGCGTAGGCATGGAGCGTTCCGTAGTCTGGAACCGCACGTACGTCGGCAAGTCGGCCATGCTGACCGGCGCCACCCTATGCAGCGGTGTGCAGATTGGCGCTGGCGTCGATATCGGCGAGGCTGCTGTGGTGGGGGAGAAAAGTCGCGTCGGCGAGTTGGCCGTGATTCGGCCGGGTGTAAAAATCTGGCCAGAAAAGGCGGTTGGGGATGGCACAATACAGCAAACGTCTCTGATCTGGGGCCATTCTGTATTTCAGGGTCTGTTTGATGAGGAGGGAATCAGCGGGATTCCCAATATCGAGCTGATTCCCGAAATGGCTGGACGCATCGCGTCTGCGTATGGCTCGTGCCTGAAAGCGGGCGCCGCAGTGTCGGTGAGTTGTGATGAGTATCCATACTGCGGTGTGCTGAAGTTCTCCGTGATTTCAAGTCTCCTTGCCATTGGCGCGCAGGTGCGCGATATCGGCGTCGCCCCCACTCCTGTTGCGCGCTATGAGTGCAGGAGGTCCAACAGCGCCGGCGGTGTTCACATTCGCAGTTCCGGCGAGGGAGAGGAAAAGCGGATTGTGCTGCAGTTCTTTGACGGCGAAGGCTTACCCATCGATAAAGGCACAGAGCGCAAAATTGAGAACGCCTTCTTTCAGGAAGACTTTTCGAGACCGAGTTCACGGGCGGTTGGGTCTTTCGAGCAGGCGACAAGGACCGTCGATTTTTACATCTGGGAGGTGCTGTCCCGTGTGCGAGTCGACGCGATCAGGGCGCGGCGGCTTAAAATCGTGTTTCAGTGCGACAGCGCCCAGATCACAGCCATTATGCAGCCGATTCTGGAGCAACTGGGCTGTCAGGTGGTCACAGTATTCGGCGGTGCGACAGATATTGGAGCGATCGTGCGAACCAATGCCGCGGATGTCGGGATCACACTCGACAGCAGCGGTCAGAATTTTCTCTTTTATTCAGAAACTGGGCGTGCGGTCTCCCACGATGAATTGCTGATTTTGCAGATGCTGATGGCTGTGAAGGAACAGGGTTCTGTCGCCATGCCTGTGACGGCTCCCTCAGTGGTTGAGGAACTGAGCGAGTTTGCCGGTATTTCTGTTGTCCGTACGAAGGCGGTTTTGCGTTCATTGCTGGAGATCTCCCGTGTGCAACCCTTACAGGTGCACTATGACGGCTTTTATTCTGTGGTGTCGCTGTTGCAGTTTCTGGTCGGAGAAGGGTTGTCGCTCCAGACCATCATCGCTCAGTTTCCGCAATTTCACATGAGCACAGATATGGTTCCGTGCCCGGTTCCCGCCAAGGGGCGCGTCATGCGGCGTCTGATGGAGGATATAAAAGGGCAGCGGCTTGAACTGATCGACGGAATCAAAATTTTGACGGATGATGGATGGGCGCTGATCATGCCCGACGAAGACAAGGCGCTGTTCAAAATCGTTGCGCAGGGAAGCAGCCGCAAGCAGGCGGACGAACTGATCACGCTGTATAAGGGTAAAATCGACTCCTATCGGCAGGCGTAACGCTCCTGGTACTGGATACTGCGCCGGTACTGTGCAGAGCCATGCTTCGATGCGCGGCTTTGCCAGGCAACCGGCAAAGAAGTTCCCGCCTGCTTGTGAGCGCAAGCCATTTTCCCACAGCAGGCGGGGAGCATGTTCGCGAATGCCAGTCACCGGCGGGTTATGCGCCGTATGGAACCAGCAATATAAAGAGAACGAAGATAATCAGAAACACAACCGCCCAGCGCGTATATCCGCCGAAGCAACCGTCCATTATAATTCCTCCCTTTTCGGAACTGTTCTACAATATGACGCCATGGCAGCACTGGGAAGGGACAAATGTCATCCCGTTTGGGTGTTCCAAGCCTGTTCTTCAGCAGAGCAAGAGTCCGTTGCCGTGAAAGGGTTAATCGTGCATAATGAATCTGTCGACAATGGATTTGAAACGGGGATGCAGCAATGCGAATAGAAGGCAACGCCGTCAATGCACATGGGCAAATGCGGTCCGTAGCGATTCAACTGGCCAAAGGGCGTATTGTTTCCCTGCGTGAATATGGAGACGCCAACAGTTCACTGCCTCTCCTGATGCCTGGATTCATCGATATCCATGTTCATGGCGGCGGCGGCAATGATACGATGGAGGCGACTGCCGACGCTTTTGAGCGGATTGCTTCTACGCACGCACGCTTCGGTACAACAGCGCTCCTGCTGACGACGGTCACGGAGTCTCCTGACAGGATTGCGGCTGTTCTCGACGAGGCGCGCCGTTATATGACAGTGCAGGGAAGCGGGGCGCAGGTGCTGGGCGTTCATCTGGAGGGTCCGTTTATCCATCCGGCGAAAGCGGGGGCGCAGCGGCCTGACCTCATTATTGATCCCAATGAGCAACTGGCGAACAGTTGGTTCTCGTCGGGTGTCGTACGTATGATTACGCTCGCTCCGGAGCGGCCGGGGGCGCACGTCGTGAGCGCTCTTGCGGCCAAACAGGGAATCATTGCGGCGGCGGGCCATACGACCGCCCAGTGGGCAGACATGCAGGCGGCCCGTGCGGCGGGATTCAGTCATGTGACGCATTTGTGCAATGCCATGCCGGGGTTTCATCATCGTGATGTAGGCCCGATTGGGTTCACTGTGATGGACGACAGTATGACTGCGGATCTCATCTGCGACGGCATCCATGTGGACGCCGCCATGGTCGCCACCTTGTGCAGAGCCGTCGATGAAGAACGCCTGATGCTGATTACCGATGCGATCGCCGCAGCGGCGGCGGCGCCAGGTCAATATGAGTTGGGAGGGTTGCCCGTGTGGGTGGCGGACGGTGCGTGCCGACTGGCAGACGGTACGCTGGCTGGAAGTGTGCTGACGATGGCGCAGGCCGTGCGCACTGTGCAGCGTCTTGCAGGCGTCAGTGTGGCGCGCGCTCAGAAGATGGCGTCAGCGAACCCGGCCAGACGGCTCGGTCTGGCGCGTAAGGGACGGCTGGAGGAGGGGTATGACGCCGATCTGGTTGCTCTTTCCGCTGACGGTGCGCCGCTCTGGACGATGGTGGGCGGCCGGATGGTACATGAAGCATGAACGAACCGCCCACGCTTTTCCCTATTATGCTTGATTGCGCCACTCTCTGGCCAGGAGTCCGTACAGGTGCATGTCAAACAGTTGGCCGTCACGGTGCAGAAATTCCCGGAAGGACCCTTCGCGCGTAAACCCGCTTTTTTCATAGAGTGCGATCGCGCGCTCGTTATAGGAAAATACGGTCAATTGCAGTCTGCGCAAGTTGAGCTCGTCAAACGCATAGCGACATATACACCGCAATGCGTCGGCGCCGTATCCGCGTTTCTGTTCTGCGGGCGCGATGGCGAGGGTAATCCAGCCCACCTGCTGTGTCCACAATATATCGCTGATCTCAATGATTCCTGCAAGCGTTTCGTCGCCAATCGGACGGATGCCAAAGAGAAATGCACTTGATGGATTGCGTCCTCCCGCAACCCATTCGCGCAGTTCGGCGATGCTCTTCGGGCGGGCTGGAACCGCATCCAGAAGGCGGGCGAACGTCGCATCTTCATACCACGTGGACACAGTATTCAAGTCCGACTCCTGGATCATTCCCAAGCGAACTTTGGCTCCGAGCAACTGGGTTGACAGATTCAGGGGGAGGTTCCTCCTTGAGCATACATAGACTCAGCCGTGCACGATCTGTCGCGCCCCGAGATACTTTGGTCCCCAATAGGAATTGGTGATATTATCGATGCTGACTCCAAAGTCCTGAGCGTCTACCATGAGATTGTTCCCGATATAGATTCCTACGTGAGAAGCGCCGGGCGCGTAAGTGCTGAAAAACACGAGGTCGCCCAGTGTCAGTTGGCTTTCGGGTACAGAAAGCCCTTGTGCAAACTGCTCTTCCGATGTCCTGTAAAGATTCACGCCGAAATGGGCGAAGACATACTGTGTAAATCCGGAGCAGTCGAATCCCGAAGGGCTGGTGCCGCCCCACACATAAGGTGTGCCCATGTATGACTCTGCGTAATTCAAGAGTGACTGTATGTTCACAGTCTGCAGATTCTTCTCTGTCTGCGCGATATAGGTAGTGTTTTGCACAAGGCTCTGCGCCTGTGCGGTCTCCTGTTCAATCTGTTTGATCTGATTCTCCGTCAACTGAATCTGGCTCTCCAGTACGCCATGCTTGACAGTGTCCGTCTGGATGCTCTGGGTCACCTGGTTCAGCATCTGCTGTTTTTGCGCGGCCATCAGTTGGTCAGCCTGCTGCAAAACAACGAACTCGGAATGTTGATTCACCAGTCGATCATAGGTGGTCAGTTTCGCGCGATGCTGCGTGACCAGCGACTGTTTCAACGACATCACCTTGGTCTCCAGTTGGTGATCAGCCTTGGCAATCGTAATCAGCATGTACAGGCGACTGAGAAAATCTTCCCAATTGGTCGATTGCAGAAGGACGGACACATACGACACACGACCGTTTTCATACATCACCCGAAGCTGTGTGCGCAAACTCCGCTTGTCCTGAACGAGGAGCCGCTTCTCGATGCGGATTCCAGTGTCAAGGCGCCACAACTGTTTCTCCGTCTGTTGCGTCTGTGTGAGATTGGCGCTCAGGGCGCCTTTGATGTTGTTCAGGGAACGCTGATACTGTGCGATTTTTTGCTGGAGAGTTACCACTTGTGTTTTTGCGAATGTCATGCTCTGATTGGTCTGGTTGACCTCAGCCTGCAATTGCGACATGACCTGCTTTTTTTGTGACAGTGAACTCGCATATGTTGTAGTCGCCAGTGATCCGCTCATAACAATAGCAACTGTCAGCGAGACAATAGTCGTCGATATGCGTTTCAAATTGGACAACACCCCAACATCCTTAGATCTCTGTTCTGTGCTGACCTATTTCGACGCAGATCAGCAATTTCCTGCAAAAATCGCGTTTGAAACATGTGGATAAAATCAAAACATCAACCCAGCAACTCAGCGCGGGCGACCCATTCGACTCGTCCACCCACTCTGATGTTATAGTGCTCGTGGTCGCGTTCGCCTGTCATCAGCAGGAGGGAGGGACGTTTGATCTGGTAGCCCTGTTCCACCTTCAGGGAAAACGTCGCCCGCAAAGCGGACTCGCCTGGGATGCCGTAGCGCAGCAAATAGGCGCACAGACAGCCGGTCGCGCTTCCCGTCGCCGGATCTTCAGAGACTCCCAGTTTAGGCACGAAGACGCGGGTGTGCAAATCATGCTGGGGCATCACAGTAGCGGTCGTAAATACGAGGATGTTCAGATCCGGGAATCGGCTCAGCAAGCGCCGTAACGCGTCAATACGCACCGAAGAGCTTTGCACGTCGCGCAGTGAGCGCATCGCAACGATGGCAAAGGGGAGTCCGGTTGACACGATTTGCACCGGGAATCCTGAATCAAGAGCAGTCTCGGGAACGTCCAGACATTCCGCCATGACGGCGTGATCGATCGTTGCACCGAAGATCGGCTGATTCTGGGTCATGGTCAGCCAGTCTGGTTGACCATGGTTGTAGGTGATGTCCACAGGGATTATGCCCGCTTCCATTGCCAATTCGATGCGCGCGGCGGGTGTTTCGAGGAGCGTTTGCGCTATGACAAACGCTGTGCCGAGTGTGGGATGGCCAGCGAACGGTATTTCCGCTGCGGGAGTAAAAATGCGAACGGAGTACCGCGCCGAATCACTGGACGATGCGGATGGACCCATGATGAAGGTTGTTTCGGAAAAGTGGGTTTCACGGGCCAGCGTCTGCATCTTTTCCGTCGAAAAGCGTTCTCCATTCAAAAATACCGCCAGTTGATTGCCTGTATACTTGCCCTGCGTAAACACATCGACAATATAGAAGTCTGTCATACTTCGTCCCTCTTTCTGTCACCTATTTTCGACGAGGATTGAATTGAAACGGATCAAGTTGTATAGTATAAATCAAGCGGGGCCATGCGGCTTCGTTTATGCGATGAGCAGCGAAATAGCCTTTACAGAGCGACCGTCGTGGAAACGGTCGCTCTTACTATTTTCGCCGAAGAGCGTCTTGCACGAAACCGCATGGCCCCACGACAGGGGTGGCGATACAACGAAATCGGAACAATACTTGACTTGTCCGCTTGATCTATCTATTTTACCAAAAAAACGTAGAAATCTCGATGTTTCGTTCGCATATTCTTGGCGCAAAAAGTTCCGTATGGGAGTCGCCGGAACGCTTTATCCGCTGTTGCGGAGATTGGAACGCGACCGCCTGGTGCGGGCGGATTGGACGGAACCATACGGCGGTCCGCCGCGCAAGGTCTATACGCTCAGCGAGCCCGGTTCAAAACGGCTGCGTGAACTCACGGCAGTTTGGAGGCAGTTGATTTCCGATATGAGCAATATTGTGGAGGTCGATCTCTCATGAACCATGGCCAAAGAGGCGAGTCAGACCAGGCAGCGCGCACCATCGAAGCCTTCCTGCGCAGGGTGCGCCACGCCGGAAGGAAGGATCCGCAGATTGACGAGATCGTTCGGGAGTTGCGGAGTCATTTGAACACCATCTGGGATCAATCACACTCGATGGCGGACTTGCAGGCGGCTGTCGTCGACTTTGGGGAACCGTGGAAGCTGGCTGGAGACGCCACGGCTCTTGCCGCTGCCTGGCATACGGTGTGGATTCTTCTGGTGTTCTGGCCGTTGGCGGTGTGGCGACTGTTTCGCAGTCCGGTCATCCCCAGACCACTCGCAGGCATCATAGCGGGGCTTGTCATCCTTTCGGCGCTGCTGTGTTTTTTTACCACACTCGGCGTCGCGGTTTGGGCAAGCGCCGGTCCAGTGCAGACAACGACGACGCAGGTGCAAGTCGGTGCGACTGGTGCGACTGGTGCGACTGGTGCGGATTCCACACCCGCGCGTGCACCGCACACCTTGACTGTGACCACTGGTCATCCCGGTCCGTCTTCGGCGCCGGCGCCGAACTGGCCTGTCGCAATTGGGCTGTTCGCGGTTTGCTTGACGATTGGACCGGACCTATTTGGTCTGCCGATTCTTGGCTCGGCCATTCTGGCGCTGTATTTATGGAAGAAATCCCCGCAAAAGCCTGCCTAGCTGCGTCACAACAGGACTGTTTCCAGCCACTTTTGCGCCGTCACAAACTCTGGATTCGTCAGCCCGTGACCGGTATTTTGCCAGTTGAGCGCAACTTCGGCGCCCGCCTGTTTTAGCAATTCAGCCAACCTTTCGCTATTGCTTGCCGGGATAACCGGATCGTGTCTTCCCGACTGTATCAAAACATGCTTTCCTTGAAGATCAGCGAGTTTTTCCGGATTAAGCGGAAGCATGGAACGAAACAGCACCGCCGCAGACAGAATGGTTGGCTCAAGCAGCAACAGACTCGCGGCAATGTTCGCCCCGTTCGAATAACCGACAGCCACGAGCCGTCCGGGATTTAGCGAATACGTTTTGGTCGCGTCTTCGATGAATCGCGCCAGCTCATGCGTACGGAAAATAAGATCTGCCTCATCAAACACGCCTTCGGATAATCGTTGAAAGAACCGTGGCATAGCGCCTTCCAGAACTTTGCCCCGTATCCCTAACAGCGCGGCGTCCGGCGCCAAAAAATGTCCAAGCGGGATCAGGTCATCTTCGTTTCCGCCTGTTCCGTGCAAAAGAACAAGCGTTGTCTTGTTGTCATCCGCTGTAGACGGAATAAATTTGTGAATAAAGTCCATGACCCATTACCTCACAATCGAATGAGTTGCCAATCCATTAATCGATGGGCTTGAGGTTGGCAACAATTTCAGAGCGCTGCGGTTCCAAAAATGGCGGCAGGACGACCTTTTCGCCAAGTGTTTCCGCATTCTCGTCAACAGCGAATCCAGGACCATCTGTGGCGATTTCAAACAGGATGCCGTTCGGTTCCCGAAAGTACAGGCTATGGAACCAGTGGCGGTCGACCTCGCCGCTATTTGGAATACGAAAGGATTGAATGCGCCGTATCCATTCATGATATTCTTCTTCATTTGGAGTCCGAAACGCCACATGATGTACGCCGCCTGCGCCAAGCCGCTCTGGCGGGAGATCCGTTTGTTCCGCCACGTGCAGTTCTGCATGAGGTCCGCCGGACCCCATTTCGTAGACATGGACAATACCGTCCTCCGGATGCGCGTAGTGACGCGCCTGACGCATGTTTAGGGTTTTGGTCAACAGCAAATCCGTGGGGCGCAGATCCGGCACGCTCAGCATGATCGGACCCAGACCGCGAATCTGATTTGCCGCCGGTACTGAACTGCGTGCCCATGCTTCATGCGGATCTCCATGTCCTCCGTCGTCAACGAGAGCGAGTCTTTGCCCCTCCGGGTCCACAAAAAGAATCGCGGCGCGGCCGTCCAATTCGCTGATTCCGTCGTGTTTGATCCCGTGCTCACGAAGCCAATCAGCCCACCAAGACAAGGCGTTTTGCCCGTTCACACGCAAATAGGTGCGGATAATGCTATTGCCGCCCCGCTGTTTCTTTGGGATATCCCAGTCAAAGAATGTCAAGTCGTTGCCGGGAACCCCTCTTCTGTCGCCGCTGTAAAATAGGTGGTAGGCACTGACATCGTCCTGGTTGACACTGCGCTTGACCAGCCGCATGCCCATGACCTTTGTGTAGAACTGGTAATTCTCCCGAATCTGTGACGAGACGGCGGTCAGATGATGAAACCCTGTCAAATTCAATTCCATTTGGAATGCCTCCTTGGCAGCGCAGTTCTCTCTCGCTGTTCGCCCAACGTATCTGCGATCAGAATTAAGCCTTCCTGCAATGAATTAACTTACGATTCGTAAGTTTTTCTGATTGTAATTACAATACAATAGTTACTTATCTTTTGTCAATAGTCGCGTACGACCATTGTAGCGAGACTGGAAGAATACTGATAGGCGGCATAGAGTAGTTCCGCAAAATATACGTGGTTCCAGGCGTTAAGGAGTCGTGTTACAATCAAGCCAAAGGAGATGGATAACGAATGGCAGACAAGACACTTGAATTGCTGTTTGCTACGGTAAATGACTTGGCGGTTGCAGTGCACAACATGCGAAAAGAAATCAACGAAGGCTTCAAGCGAATGGACGAGCGTTTTGACCACATGGAAAACGAAGTCAAGTTGACTCGAACCGAGTTGAAAAAGGCAAAATAGCCCTTCAATCCCAGGGTGCTATCCTCGATACTGGGCAGAAAGTAGCCTGAACGCCTGAACCTCTCCACTTGACGGAAGTCGAATGCGCGGGTAATATGAATCGCAAATGAACACGCGAATCGGCGATGAAGAAGAAGAGTAGGCGTTTGCGGGTGCAGGCAGAGAGCTGGTGGCCGGTGTGAACCAGTGCGCAGCGAACGCGGAAATGGGCTTCGGAGTCACTCTTTTGATGGGCGCAGAAACTGAGCTGGATTTCGTCTGGTGGAATCTCGCCTGGTGAAATCTCGTCTGTAGGAAGAGTCGGAACTGTCTCCCCGTTACAGGAGATGCGCGAAAGACAGTCGTCTGTGAGTCGCTTTCGCGCGCAAAGTGAGCCAGAGGCAGTTGTTTGGCTAATTAGGGTGGCACCGCGGTCCACGTCCCTAAAGGGATGGGGGCCTATTTGCGTTAAGGGGGTGACAGCCATGGAGGATGGTTGGCGACTGGCAAGCGGGGAAACGTAGCGAAAAGCAGAAGGGGTTGACATCGGCGTGGACGGTAAAGAACGTATGCCGGGCGGGGAACGTGTGCTGACAGGCGATCGTACGACGGGTCGATTGCATGTGGGGCATCTCGTCGGCAGTCTGCAAAACAGAGTTGCGCTTCAGGATCGCCATGAACTGTTTTTGCTGTTGGCCGACGTCCAGGCTTTGACGACGAACTTCAGCCATCCGGAAGGCCTGCGGGAATCTGTGCGCGGGATTGTTCTCGATTATCTCGCAGTGGGCATTGATCCACGGCACGCGACGATCGTCGTGCAGTCGCTGGTGCCGGAGATCGCGGAACTGACAGTGTATTATTCCATGTTTGTGACAGTCAATTCGTTGCGTCACAATCCGACGATCAAGGCGGAAGCCGCAGAACGCGGGTACAAGGATCTGTATTATGGATTTCTGGGTTATCCGGTCAGTCAGGCGGCAGACATTACATTTTGCAAGGCGACGCTTGTTCCGGTCGGAGAGGATCAATTGCCGCATATTGAGCAGACAAGAAGAATCGTACGGCGTTTTAATGAACTCTATGGGGCTGTTTTTCCGGAACCGAGGCCGCTTGTGGGCAGGGTGCCGAGACTCGCGGGCCTCGACGGGCACGGAAAAATGAGCAAGAGTCGCAATAACGCCATCTATCTGGACAGCACCCAGGAGGAGGTGACGGCGAAGCTGCGCGCGGCGGTGACGGATCCCGCCCGCGTTCATGCGACCGACTCCGGCCATCCGGAGATTTGTCCTGTATTCGCCTATCAGCAGGCGTTTAACGAGGACGGCGCGGCGGAGGTGCATGCAGCCTGTTCCGCAGGCCGGATTGGCTGCAAGGCTTGCAAGGAAATGGTCGCCGGGCGGCTTGAAGCGGTGTTGCAACCGATTCGTGAGCGCCGACAGCGGTTTGCGGCCCGGCCGGATGACATCTCGGAGATTCTTCTGACCGGCACTGAGCGTGCTCGCGGGATCGCCAGGGAGACGATGGCGGAAGTGCGCGAAGCGATGAAGATGAACTATCTTGCAGAAAGTGGACAGTGAGCAGAGAAAGGTGAGACGAGATGAGCAGAGACGAGCTGAGTGAGGGAAAAAGCAACTCGCATGCTGTGGGCCTTCAACTGGACCGCATCGTGTTCATTGGCCGCACGTACGATGAATATCGCCGGATGTTCCGTCTGGGTGAACGGGATCTGGCAGGGAAAACGATTCTTGACTGTCCGGCGGGTCCGTGCTCATTTGCAGCGGAGATGGATGCACGGGGCGTCGCGGTGGTCGCATGCGACATGGCGTACGCCCATAGTTACGATGAACTTGCGGCGAATGGCGAAGCCGACGTATTGTACACCATGCAGGACGTGGAGCGCCATCGCGGCTCCTACCATTGGAACTATTTTGGCAGTGTGGGAGAATTGCAGTATACCCGCATGAAGGCTCTCAATGGGTTTCTGGCTGATTTCAGGAAGACGCAAACCGCTTCTGGAAGCAGTCGCTATATCGCGGCGCAACTGCCTTCGCTGCCGTTTGCAGATGGCGCCTTTGATCTGATACTGTCCGCGCACTTTCTTTTTCTGTACGCGGATCGAATGGATTTTGCTTTCCATGCGGCGACGTTGCGCGAATTGATGAGAGTGGCGCGGGAAGAAATTCGCATCTTTCCTGTGGTCGATTTTTCCGGGAAACGGTATGCTCATCTGGATCAGATCATACGTCTGGCGAACAGCGCCGGATTTGCGGCCCAGGTGACGCCGGTGCCTTATGAATTTGCCTCAGGCGAAAATGCGATGCTGCGCCTGAGACGGATGCCGCCAACAGGATGAAAAACTCGCTCTGTCGGGATCACAACCCGCGCCGAGGCGAGTTCGGCGCAGCTGTGTCTGAGCAGCGGCGCGGGTTGTGATCTCGGCAGGGCAGTCACATTGATCAGGATAAAGGAGGCGATTTGCGATGCAGTCGCGAGAAGAGTATGCGCAGAATCTGTTTGTCCGGGAAGATGAACTGCTTTTCGCTGTCCGGGAATCGATCACAGCGAATGGGATGCCTGCGATCTCGGTTCCCGCAGAGCTCGGGAGACTGCTTACGCTGCTCGTGGCGATGTCAGGCGCGCAAAGCATTCTGGAAATCGGAGCGCTCGGCGGCTACAGCGGTGTCTGCCTGGCGCGCGGATTGACTCAGGGAGGCCGATTGACATCGCTGGAGTTGCATGACAAGCACGCCGACCTCGCTCGCGCGAATCTGGCGCGAGCGGGTTTTTCGCATGCTGTCGAGTACAGGATTGGCGACGCCCGCGACAGTCTGGCCGCCCTGCTCGACGAAGGGGCAAAGTATGACTTTTTCTTTATTGACGCTGATAAGGAAAACTACCCCAACTACCTGGACTACGCTCTGCGCCTTGCCAGTCCGGGCGCCATTATCGCGGCGGACAATGTCCTGCTCGGCGACAGAGTGCTTGATCCAGATATTCGCGATGAGTCGGTGGAAGCGATGCGTGAGTTCAACCGGCGATTGGCGCAAGATGACCGCCTTGACGCGATGCTGCTTCCGATCCGCGATGGATTTGCCGTCGCGCGCGTCAAGTGACAGCGGCCGTTTTGCGGCCGACTGGCGGGGTGTGAACCATTCTCCAAACCAGATCCGCGTATCAATAGTTGCGAACCACCCAGTCAAGGAAGCGGTGAAAATTTTCATCCGCTTCCTTGTGCTTTGGATAGACGATGAGCGAAGGACGGGTGAGGGCGCCGTTCTCAATGGCGACGGCGCAAAGGTGCCCATGCTGGACATCATCGACGACGGTGCGCTTTGGCAACAAGCCGACGCCAAGCCCTTGCGCCACCATGCGTCTGACGGCGCTGATGCTGTCGAGTTCCATGATCACATCAGGAAATACTTCGCGCTGTGCAAGGAAGTCGTCAACACGCCTGCGAAAGGGGGCCGCTTTCGTGCCGAACGCGACCATCGGCACTTCATGGAGCGCGAACAGGCCGGGAAATGAGCGCGCAAAAGGATGCGTCGGGGGCGCGATGAGAACCACTTCGTCAGCGGGCAATGCGCGTTGCCGGAGTTCCGGGTGGTACGCCTCGCTGCCTAAAAATGCGACGTCTGCCGTGCCTGAGAGCAGGGACTGAATGGACTCGTCGTAGAGTGTTGAGCGCAGATAACAGGTGAAAGCGGGATGCTCTCTGCGGTATTGTCCGAGCAGTCGCGGCAACTCATAGCCGGCAAACGCCCGTCCCGCCACGATGGTGAGCGGCGCTGGGGCCGCCGACTGTAAAAAGAGCCGCATCTGTTCCACGATAGACGTTGCTGTCGGCAACAGACGTTGGCCCTCCCTGGTGAGGGTGACTCCGCTCGCAGCGCGTACGAACAGTTGGAGACCCACTTCATTTTCCAACTGGCGCAACCTGTGCGTGACCGTGGATTGAGCCAAAAACAGCGTGTCGGCCGCCCTGTTGACCGACTGGTAACGGGCGATCACAAGAAATGTCTCCAGTTGTTCCAGATTCATCATCAATGTCCTTTCAGTCCATCGAATGTTTCGGTTGACTATCCTGTACATTCTATAACATGGATCGCAGCATCAGCGCTAGTATTGTTGTCAGGAGGTGCACGGCAACCATGGAAAGAGACGCAAAGGAACTTGTGCAAAAGCAGTTTGGCCGGACAGCAGAGGAATACGTGAACAGTGAATCACACGCCAGAGGCGACGATCTGGAACGAATCGTACAGTGGACGCAGCCGCAGGGGAACTGGACGGCGCTGGACATCGCGACTGGCGGGGGCCATGTCGCAAAAACGCTGGCTCCCCATGTGCGCATGGTGGCGGCCACGGATCTGACGCAACCGATGCTTGTCGCAGCCAGGAATCACCTGGTTGGAGCGGATGTTCTGAACTGCGTCTATGTATTGGCGGATGCGGAAAAATTGCCGTTTCTGGACGACTCGTTTGAGATTGTCGTCTGTCGGATCGCCGCTCATCATTTTCCGTCGCCGCAGGCGTTTGTGACGGAGGCGGCGCGTGTGCTGAAACCCGGCGGGCGGTTTGTGCTCATCGACAATGTGATCCCGGAAGACGCTCAGCTGGCGACCTTTATGAATAAGGTCGAACACGTGCGGGATCACAGCCATGTACGGTGTTTGGCCGTCTCAGAGTGGAAACGGCTCGTAGAACGAGCGGGTCTTCACGTAGCGGCCGAGCGCCTGAATCGGAAAACGCACGCCGTTCCCAGTTGGGCGCGGCGAGCCGTGGCTGATGAACAACAGTTTGCAGAAGTGGTTCACTGTCTGCAAACTGCGGATGAACTGGCGCAACAGTATTACTCGTTCACCTTTGCCGAGTTCGGTGAGCGGGCTGGACAGGTGACGACATTTCAGGTCGATGAATGGGCGGCGCTCTGTGTCAAAACGGAGCCGGACCAACTGGGGTAGATCGTTGCTGCCGGACTGTATCGGATTGTGGGTCATCAGCTTCTTCCCGTGACAGGATTGACGCGAGAGGGGGGGTGATTCCCGTTGTCTGTTTTGCCAGGTCTATGAATTCACTGACCAAGGGTGACGCATCGTCACGCCGCCAGGCAATGCCCATGGCGGCTCTTGGCATCAAACCGTCGACCTGCCGATAAACGACATCGCGCGTGTGCAGGTTCTGCGCAGAGGGGGGCACAACTGCGACGCCGAGTCCAGCGGCGACGAGCCCGATGACCGTTTGAAATTCAAACGCTTCCTGACGGATCAATGGGCTGAATCCAACCTGGTGGCAGAGCCCCAAAATCTCATCATACAGCCCGGCCCAAGTCTGCCGCGAGAGCAGGACAAACGGGCTCTTTGCGAGGTCCTGCAAACGAATCTGCTCGTGCGCCAACAGTTCATGGAACGCTGGCAAGGCGAGAACACAGGGACTCTCCTGGATAACGTGGACAGCAAGAGTATCGTCAGAAACAGGCGGACGGACCAGTCCAAGATCAATTGATCCCTTGCGCAGAGCGGTCACCTGGGAGGGCGTGGACAGTTCCTGCAAGCTGACGCTGACGCCAGGGAAGCGGCTGCGATACTCCCTGATGATGGCAGGAAGTATGTCATATGTGGCGGACCCTACGAAACCCACGGTCAATCGCCCCAATTCACCTTTTTGCGCCCTCTGCGCTGCTTCCGCCGCTGTTTGAATGCCCGCGAGAACTGGTTGTATTTCCCGCAAATACACTTCGCCTGGCATTGTGAGCTGAACGCGTCGTTTTGTGCGTTCCAGCAACCTGACGCCCAGTTCCTCTTCGAGCAATTGAATCTGCTGACTGAGGGGTGGTTGGGTCATCTGCAGGCGTGCGGCCGCTCTGCCAAAGTGCAGTTCTTGTGCGACAGCGACAAAATATTCGAGCCTGCGCAGTTCCGTAATGGATCACCTCGATTTATAATAATAATTCGACATTCAACTTAATGTGATTCTAATTATATATTGGACGCTGTTTAAGGTGTCAACTCCGTATTGTTGCTTAGGTTGGCGGCTTCCCGTCAACGCAGCCCCAACGAATGCCTGCCACCTTGGACCGCCCTTGGACTTGAACGCGGCAATATCACCCCCCAGTTAAGGGGTTATTCGTGTTCCTGTCATTTCTGTTGTGTGATACTATTGCTGTCTGCCCGAGGAAGCCCCGAAGTGCTGTATAGCCGAGGCAGCCCGATAATTTCTGACCCGTAGCCTCCCATGGTTTGTCCAGACATTTGATAAACCACTGATGACGGAACGTTCTGATTCGGCAGCACTTTGCCATCCATTAAGTTAATCGCATAATATGGATGTTCCTGAGTTGAATTGGGAGAGGCAAATACCACATAGCTTCCCGTAAAGTTCGTGATCCAGACGGGATTGTGCAAAACGATCGCATGCGATCGTTTCCCATACATCACTCCTACGATGTACAAATTGCCCGCGCGTTCCTTATCAATCTCCAGCATAAACGCATGATTCTGGATGGATCCTACCCACTGATCCCACACATAAAATTTGTTGGATGGATATTCAATCCCGCCTGCCGTGAAATTCGAAACTCCAAACATGGATGCTGAGTCGGGATTACTGATGGGTAATGGGGACTTTGTAGTATGGCGAACAATGTTTCGACTGGCGAAGGGCAACGGCACCCCGTATTGATCTCTGTATTTTGCGATTCGCAGGTGGGGGCTATTTGACACCCACGGGAGACCATCATAAAGTATTGTGAATTGTCAGTGGGAATGTGGTTTGTGTATGATCGGAGCAACCCGTAACCAATGATGTATAATCGACTGTACCGTATGCAAACTGCCCATGTTCATGCGAATGCGCCTGTTTCGTGCTAGAATGTTCCAAGTAGACAGTCGGGCGCATGTTTACCTGAAAGCGCCGTAAAGCCCCTGGATTTATCCAAGGGGATATAAGGCGTGCCTTTGATCCCTGTTCTTTTTCGCCGTTCGCACAGTATGCAAAACGGTATGGTATACTGGTTCCATGAACTACAAATCGAATCACAACGTCGTCTACTCATGCCAATACCACGTCGTCTGGTGCCCGAAATATCGGCGCAAAGTCCTGATCAATGGCGCCAGCGCGCGGCTCAAGGAATTGATCCGCGAAGTGGCGGCGGAGCATCAGGCCGACATTCTGAACCAGAAGTCATGCCTGAGTCATACCTGACCACGTGCATCTCCTGATTGAAGTCGATCCGCAGTTTGGCATTCACCACTTGGTCAGGCTGCTCAAAGGGCGTTCTTCACGGATTCTGCGCCAGGAGTTCCTCTGGCTCAAGAGCCGTTTGCCCACGCTCTGGACGAATTCCTACTTTGTCTCCACAGTGGGAGGTGCACCGCTTGCGGTCATCAAGCAGTATATCGAAAATCAAAAAAACGTCTAGCCGCCGCGTGAAGACGCCTTCGTTCACGTGCGAGATTCCGCTTCGGGTGACGAGGCGGCAAGAAAAGAAATTGGACGCTCGTTTTGAAGCGGCCCGGCAACTGTACAACGCACTGCTGGGCGAAGCCAAGCGCCGTCTGGCCTTGTTCCGGCAATCGATCTGGTGCAAGAAGGCCAAGCAGACGAAGGACGAGGAGGAGCGCCGCGCTCATTTTGCCGCCGCAAGAACCGCCCACGGGTTCTCCTCCGGCGCGCTGGAGGCCACAGCCGACGGGATGCGGCGCGACACCTGGCTGGGCGATCACTTGGACTCGCATGTGGAACAAAAGCTGGCCGCCCGCGCCTTCGCCGCCGTCGACAAGGTGGCATTGGGCAAGGCAAGAAACGTGCGCTTCAAGGGCCGACGCGGGCTGCACAGCCTGGAGGGGAAAAATAACAAAGCCTGCATCCGCTGGCGGGACGACCGGGTGCTGTGGAACGGACTCGAACTGACCATGGTCAAGGCGGCGCGCAAAGACCCGGTGATCCAGCATGGTCTCTCCTCGCGCGTCAAGTATGTTCGGATCGTGCGCCGGGAGGTTCATCGCCGGACCCGCTACTATGCGCAACTGGTCTGTGAAGGATCCCCGTATCAGAAACCGGAGCATGCCATCGGAACTGAGAAGGTCGGGTTGGACATCGGACCCTCGACGATCGCGACAGTTGGCGAGACACAGGCGTCGCTGGAACAGTTTTGCGAGCCGGTGGCGCGGGATCACAAGCGGATTCGGCGTCTGCAACGCAAACTCGACCGGCAGCGGCGGGCGAACAATCCGGGGTGCTACGACGAACAGGGCCGTGCGATCAAAGGGAAGCGTCCCATCAAGAAAAGCCGCCGACAACAGGGTACACAAGCGGAACTGGCCGAACTGTTCCGGCGTGAGGCGACGCATCGCAAGACCCTTCACGGTCAGATGGCGAATCGAATCCTCGCGATCGGAACCGATATCCACACTGAGAAATTAAGCTACCGCGCCTTTCAAAAACTCTATGGAAAATCCGTTTCCGTTCGTGCGCCGCGTACGTTTTTATCGATCCTCACCCGCAAGGCTGAAAGCGCCGGCGGGAAGATCGTTGAATTCAATACGCGCACGACAGCATTATCGCAAGCGTGCCTGTGCGGCCAGAGGCACAAGAAGAGGTTATCCGAGCGCGTCCACGCCTGTGATTGCGGAGTGGAGATGCAACGGGATCTATTCAGCGCCTATCTGGCCGGGCACGTGAAGGACAACCTACTCCAAGTCACCGAGGCGAACGCGTCTTGGTCAGGTGCGGAACCGCTCCTGCGGGCGGCTTGGGAACAGGCGACGGAAAACCAACC
>Ga0209012_1000211_pt1 | contig 93115 bp, 80 predicted proteins | sample RS3BMetagenome_FD_184735 | JGI IMG/M metagenome (GOLD analysis project Ga0209012, IMG submission 184735) | Ferric oxide microbial mat and aquatic microbial communities from Rainbow Spring, Yellowstone National Park, USA - RS3B (SPAdes) (version 3) ... | reverse complement strand
TGATCCGCTATTGCGACGACGGCCGCATCGAGATCGACAACAATGCTGCCGAACGCGCGTTGCGATGCGTTGCACTCGGACGCAAGAACTTTCTGTTCGCTGGCAGCGATGCCGGCGGTGAGCGAGCCGCGGCGATCTATAGTTTGCTGGGCAGCGCGAAGCTCAACGGCTACAACCCCGAAGCCTTTCTGCGCGAAGTGCTCGTGCGCATCCCTGACCATCCGATCAACCGCATCGACGAGTTGCTGCCGTGGAATCTGCAACAGCAGCCCAATGCGCTAACCACCTCGCTCGCCGAGAGCGGCGCGACCTCCAACCTTTTGCCGCAGACCTAATCGGCCCAACGCGACAGCCGGCTCGTCGTCAAGACGGTCTTGAGAAGGCGGTTACTCGTTTTCCGGCAGCGAACCACAAGAATCTACGCACGACGAACCCGATCGAATCGATTTTTGCTTCGGTTCGATTGCGAACGGATGCTGCGAAACGCCTGCGCACGATCAAGACCGCGACGTTCTTGCTCTTTGCTCTCATTCAGCGATTAGCAAAGCGCTGGCGCAAGATCGACGGCTACGATGAACTGACCACCGTTACGCTGCCCACGGCTGTTGCAAAACGCAAAGCCGCATGAGATGATCAACCTCGAAGTGTGAGGCCGCCGTCACGCTTTTCCCCGCAAATCGGCGCAAGCTCGCTATCCCCCGACGTTGCCTGGTGCATCACCTGATGTTTGGAGTTGCAGGTCGTACAGATGTAGTGATGGCCGTCGAAGCCGATGGTCATATAGTTACCGCCCTGGATGTCGGCGAAATAGCCGAAATTCATCGCGCAAAGTTGCAACGGCGATTTCCCAACCGACCCTGAAACGATCATAAACGACGACGACAGCCCCTTGACGCTGAGGGCACGCACGCCCGGCCACTCCAGGCTCTCGCTCCGTGCGCCCGGCTTCAAGGTGAGAAACGCCGACGGCGAGACGATGATTTTTATGGCTTTCGGCAACTCGTTATAGATCCGCGCCGCCATGGCCGAAGGGATGGATGTTGCTGCGAGCAGCATTGCAAGGATGAGGCCTGAACGAATCCGCTTCATACCAAGCGCTTTGCGGTTACAAATCGAAACCCTTCAGCCGTTGCGTGCATCGACCAAATGTCGATCGTATTGCGGGCGATGCGCGCGAGCGTCGGACGATCGATTGCGAATAAGGATCCGCCGGCGGAACAAACTTCGAAACGTGGCGCGTTGCCGGAAAAGAAAGTTGCGAGGAGTGCGCATCGATGGCGCGAAGCGAAGAGCGGCTTGGAGGACCTCGGATGAAAAGGCTCTTCGTACTCGTGACCTCCGCTTGCCTCATCGGCGCGGCGGCGCCTGCGAACTATAACGCCTTCGGCGTTGCAGTGCTGCAGCGAATTGCCGCGAATTCACGGAATGGCAATGTTTTTGTCTCCCCGGTGAGTCTCGGTGTTGGATTAGCAATGGTGGCCGACGGCGCCGCCGGAAGCACTCGCGCATCGTTGATCCGAGGGCTACGTTTTACCGGGCCGAATTTGGCTCGTGCAAATGCATCGCTCGTTTCTTCACTGAAATCGAACCACGACGCGAGCGTCGGGCTGGCGGACGCTGTCTGGTTGCGAAGCGACCTGCCGCCTCGGCCGCAGTACGTCTCGTTGCTACACCATAGCTATGACGCACGGGCACGCGCCGTACACTTTGGCGATCCTTCTGCGGTCGAGGCGATCAATGCTTGGACACGCAAGCACACCCTCGGCTTGATCGATCACCTCGTTTACCGCACCGAGCCGACTGACTTTGCAATCCTTACGAACGCACTCGCGTTTGAAGGGAATTGGAGCGTACCGTTCCGACACGGCGCAACGAGTTTCGAGCCATTCACCGACGCGGGCGGTGCCAGGCATACCGTGCCGATGATGCTTCGATCCGGTTCGTTCCAAACTGTCGACGAAGCGGCATTTCGTGCGGTTCGGATCCCGTATGGCCGAGGTGGCTACGCTGCTTACTTCTTGCTTCCCACTCGCGGCACGGTCGGTGCTCTCGTGCGCTCGTTGAGCGCCTCGACGATCGATCACATTTCACGCACCGAGCGGCCGGCACGGCTTGCGGTTGAGATTCCTCTCTTTACGGCAGCGTACGCGCTGGGCCTCAACGACGTGCTAAGGGGTCTTGGAATGGGCATTATGTTCTCAAACAGGGCCGATTTTTCAGCGATGCACGCACCTCCCCCGGGGCTGTACATCGCGTCGGTCGTGCATAACGCTTTCGTACGGATTGACGAAGGGGGAACTGTCGCTACGGCGGCCACAGCCGTCGTTGTACGCACCAAATTGGCGGTGATAACGGTTGGCCCCCCGGTGCGAACGTTTTTTGTCGACCGAGCGTTCGTATTCGCAATTCGGGACGAACGTACTGGAACGTTACTCTTCATCGGCGTGGTCCGCACGCTTCCGCCCGCATAGCTGCGGCCGAGCACCTTCCAAATGACGATTGCGCCCCTCGCCGGGAGGGCGCAATCGAGATCCCACTCCCTACGGCGCCGGCGTGTACTGCAACACGTAGGTGAAGTGCGTCGGCGCGGCGAGGTTCGCTAGCCGCACCGTGCGCAGCGCGTGCGCGGTTGCAATCGTGACGGCGAGCAATGCGTTGCCCGCGCTCGCGCCGTCGCCGAGATCGATCGCGACATCGTGCAGCGTCGCGCCGGCGAAGAGCGGGTCGGCATCGCCACCCGCCGTCAACGCCGAGAGCGCGACGCTCCGCGCGGAGAGCGTGGTAATCCCCGCGTAGCTTTGCGTGGCCCATGGTGCGGCTACTCCGCTTGCGTCGATCTCGCTGCGCACCACGCGCGCGGGCTGTGTTGCACCGGCGGCGACCCAGCGGTACTCAACGATGCGTTCGCCGAGCCCGGCATCGCGCGTGTAGAGATCGAACGCATGCGCGTCGAAATTTGGAGCGCCCGTGCTATCGGTCGGCGGAATCGAAAACCCGGTCGCCGTTTCGTTATCGCCACGAATCGCGGCGATCAGGGCGGCGGTCGCGGCGCGGTCGTTCAAGCGCGCGGCAGCGGCCGCGCGGGCGTGCAACAACCCGACGGTGGCGTCGGCGGCACCGAGAAGCACCAGCGTTCCGATCCCCAGTGCAACGAGCACTTCGAGCAGCGAGAAGCCGCGTTCGCTCTCCACGATCGTGCTAGTTCCCCGTTTCGGTGCGATTACGACCGAAGCAGCGCCTCGCCGACCGCGCACTCGCCCGGCACCACCACCTCGCAGTAAACGCCGAACGTCGCCTCGCGCTCCTGCGCGAGCGCGCGCAACACATCCGGATCGATCGCATCGCTCTCGGGATCGTAGGTTACCGTGACGCAGCGCCGGATCGCCTTCGTGACGCGCAAGCGCACCCGCGCACCGAGGCGTAGCTCCGCACCGAGTAGGTCGCTCTCGCGCTGCGCTCCCGGAATCGCGTCGGCAACGAAATTCGGCCGGAAGCGGCGCACGTCGAGCGTTCGCCCGCAGATCTGCTGCACATCCTCCAGCCACGGCGCCAGCACGAGCGAGATCGGCGAATCGTCGAAGTAACGCGGCGCCGTGCTCTCGCTGCGCAGAGCAACGCCTCGCAGGGCAGCGGCGGCAACCGCCGCGCTGCCATCGTCGAGCCGGTGCAGCCGCTCGTCCTCTTTGCCGCGATAGGTTTTCCCGATCCGCGCGTGCCCGCTTGCAACCACGAGCGCGGTGGCACGATCGCCGACGATGCCGTCGCGCGCGATCTCGGCGCGCACGAGCGATTCGCCGCGGAGGCTTTTCACGGGGTAGCGATAGATTGCGCGCAGCAGCGTTAAGAGTTCTCCGGACGAAAGCGCCGGAGCAGGTTCTTCCCCGCTTGCAACGCCTCGTTCTTCGTGCGCGCGTAGAGTTGCGAGGCCTGCTCCTTGCTCATCGGTCGCCCGTGCGCGATGAGGAAACTGATGCCTTCGCCGACGACGATCGTGCCGGCGTATGCGATCGCGCCTTTGATGGGCACGCCCGCAACCGGCATGAAGCCCGAGAGTTCGCGCGCGAGCGTGCGCCAGCCCAGGCCGCCGCCGATAATGGGAAGCAACTCCCAGAGCCGCTTGAAATCGGGGTCGCGGCCATAGGCCGCTTCGATCTGCATCATCAGCGCGATCTGTAACCCGGTGATCGCGACCGTATCGCCCGCCGATGCTACCGCGCCGAGTGCGATGCCGAGAATCGGAACGTGATCGACGAGCCCGCTCGCCACCGCGATCTTTACCGCATTCTTCGCGGCATCTTGCGTGATCTTCGTGGCGACCAAATCGCGCAGCACCGGGAAGCGCCGACCGAGCGCGACTTCGACGCCCTTCGCCGCGCGAACGAGCTGCGGAAAGACGTGTGCGCGCAACGAATCTTCGCGAAGCTCGGTGAGGTGATAGTTGCCGACCTGGCCCGGCGCCGGCACGCGTTCCGGCGCGCTGTCGCTCGTCGCACCGATCGCAATGGCGAAAATCGGTGCGCGCAGCGCGCGAAGCTCTAACAGATGTGCGTCGATGACTTGGTCGACGCCGCCGATATAGAGAACCGCTTTCAGCTCGCGAGTCGGTGCGCAGGCCGCGCTATAGGTCTCTAGGCAACGCGCCGCATCGGCGAGCCGCTCCCCTTCGTTGCCCGCGAGCAATATCGAGCGCACCCTTGAAACCGCCGCAGGGTCGCCCGCCAACACGATGCGAAACGGTAGCCGTGCGTGCGCGCGCACGCCGTGCATATCGACGCCCTTGCGAACCATTTTTACGACATCGGCGCCGAGCACCGAGCCGAAATTAGCCGCCACTGATCTCTCGCTGCGGGTTATCGGTATAATCGAGATAGGTCAAGCCCATAAAAATCTCCAGCGGCCATGCATGCATATCTTGCGCGTTGGCTTCGTCAACCGGCGGCAGCCCCTTCGCCTTTGCATCGGCGATAACGTCGCGGATCGCCTCGCCTTTATCGGCGGCAAGAATCGAGGCGGTCGTCACTTGGCCGGGGGTAAGGTGATCTTTTATCATCGCGCTATAGGAGATACCCGAGTTCCCGAAGCGTTGTTTCAAGGCGTAGCGGAGCGACGCATATCGCTGCGGCGAGGTGCCGACCCCTAGCATCGTAATCCGCGCCGAAAGCTGGCGCGAGCGTGCCATATTAAAGAGTTGGTCGGCCTTCGACGCCGCGACGGCCGCGGTGTTCACCGCAGCGAGCGATTTTTTCAGATAGGGCAGCAACGCGTCGTAATCTTGTTTATTGAGGTCGCCGTTGAAGTCGAGCCGGATGCCCACGAATTGGCGGAAGAACTCATCGAGTTTACTGATGGAGCCGTCGAGTAGGAGCGCAGAAGCGCGCGAAGCGTCAACCGCTCCAAGCATATCGGATTGAGCGCGCGAGAGCTCCGCGAGCATCGTCGGGTAATCGGAGAAGATCGCTGCGGAGGTGCTGGGGATCGGCGTCTCTTTCAGCGGTGCGGCGAGATCGCGCAGAATCAACTGCTGATCTGCAAGTACCCCGAACGTTTTTTTCGGGTCGAGCGAACCGACGCCTTGGTCGCCGACGACCGCTTGAATATTCGAAAGTGCGAGGTTGAGCGCCGCTCCCATCGCTTCGATATTATTACTGATCGCCGCGAGCCGCGAGCCCGGGCGAACCGTGACGTTCCCGATATTCGGCACGTCGTAATTCAGCGCGGTCATGCGCGATTGTAACGCTTTAAGTTGGTTGCGCCCCTCGGCGGCGCGGCTCGCAATATTCGTGGCCGAGGATTCGAGTTGCGATTTGGCCGCGGCGAGGCTCTCGCGCAGGAGCGCGAGATGCGGATGCATCAGATCGACGCTCTGTTCTTGCAACTGCTGCACGGTGGCGAGCCGCGCGAGCGCGAGCTGTTTTGCTTGCGGGTCGCCGACCGAGGCGGCCTCCTCTAAGGTTTGCTCGCTCTTCGACGTGAGGCCGAGCGCGAGTTGCATCTGCCCGAGTTTCAATAAGGCTTCCTGGTTGTTGGGTAGCAGCGGTAAGAGTGCGGAGAGTTCGCTCGCCGCAATGCTATAACGCGCGCGATCGGCATCGCTGAGCGCTTGCACCAAGCGTTGCTGCGGCGTTACCTTCGTTGGGTCGAGTTCCGGGTAACCGACGAGGTGCTCCACGCGAACGTTTGCCGGGGGATGGTCGGCGAGATACTTGGTGATAAGGTCGCTATGCTGGGCTTCAAGAGTTCCGAGGTGGCGCATCATCGAGAGCATCGCCTGCGGATCGTAGCCGGCGCGCGCCATCAGTTGCAAACCATAACGATCGGCCTGCAATTCGTCGTCACGCGAGAGTTTCGCAACGATGCCGGCTTCGGCGAGATTGCCGAACTGGTAGATCAGCGGTGAGAAGAGCGAGGCGATCGTGAAAAGCGCGTTGAGGACGGTCTCCTTCGATTGCATCGAAATGACGTGGTTGCGTTCGATATGCCCCGTTTCGTGGCCGAGCACGCCCGCGAGTTCGTCGCTCGACTGCACGAAATCAAGCAGCCCTTCATCGACGTACACGTAACCGCCCAGCGTCGAGAAAGCGTTGATATCGGGCGCGTCGATGATCTTGACGTTGTACGGTAATTCTTTGCGCGCGACTTGCTGCCAGAGTTTCTGCGCGACGTGGTTTACCCAGCGGTTGAGCAGCGGGTCGGTTTCGATGATGCTGCTGCGAACGATCTGCTCGTCCTCTTGGCGCCCCATCTCCACCTCTTGCTGCGCGGTCATCGCTTGCGCGGGTGCCGGCATGCAGGTCAGCAAGAGCGAGAAGATCGTGACGATGGGGACAAGGCGGCGAAGAAACATGGCGCGGACCTCTATCGGGCTAAGGGCTTGCTTGGCGGCGAGAACATTCTATCGCTTAGAACGCGGGAAGGGTGGCCTGACGTTACGCTGGGAACCTGTGAGCGAGTTGGGGATGGGGCCGGGAGAACGGCGAGCTTCTTGCGAGCGAGCTGTGGATGGGGAAGGGGTTCGCGGGAGCCCAACGGGAACCCGCCGTCGATGACGGGAGAAGCGAGGTCGTGAGCGCGCTGCTGCGCGGGCGGAGTTGGGGGATCGAGATCGCGCTCGACGGCGCGGATCTCGGCGAAGCACTCGCCGAACTGGAGGGCAAGTTAAGCGCCGCGGAGGCCTTCTACCGCGATTGCGAAGCGACGCTGCGCTTCGGCGAGCTCGCCCCCAGCGCGGACGATCTCACACGGCTGCAGAGCCTCCTTTCGGGCCGGAACATCTCGATTCGGCGCGTTCTCGGGGGCGCGGCGATCGCCGCGACCGCCGAGGCGCTCGCTGCGCCTTTCGAAGAGAGCGCGGCTCCGAGCGCGGCGCCGAACCCGCGCCGCGAGCCGCGGCGCAGCCGGGTGGTCGAGCTCTCCGAGTCGGCGCGTTCGTTGAAGGCCGATTTCGATGGTGCCCGCGCCGATATCGCCTCGCGCCGTCGCGCCGGGGAACCCAGCGTCCGCCGGCTCGATCTCAAGCGCCTCGCGGGCGATGAGGCGCCGTCGCTACGCCTCGTCGAAGCCGCCCCGGGGACGCTCTACCACATCGGCACGCTGCGCGGCGGGCAATCGCTGCAGCAGATCGGCAATATCGTCGTCGTCGGAGACGTCAATCCCGGCGCCGAACTCATCGCCAGCGGCGATATTCTCGTTTTCGGGCGGCTCGCGGGGGTCGCGCACGCGGGCGCGCAGGGCGACGTCTCGGCGCGCGTGCGTGCGCTGGATTTAGTGCCGACGCAATTACGCATCGCTACTGCAATTGCAGCGGAGAGTTCGGCGCGACGCGGAAAGAAAGCCGAGCCGGAGACGGCCTGCGTGCGCGATGGAAAGATCGTCGTCGTTCCCTATAGTAAAGAAGAAAGTTGGTAATGTGAGCACGCGACGAATCGTCGTAACCTCCGGGAAAGGCGGGGTCGGAAAAACCACGACGACCGCCAACCTCGGTGCCGCATTGGCGATGCGCGGACACCGCGTGGTGCTCGTCGATGCCGACATCGGCTTGCGCAATCTCGATTTGGTTCTCGGGCTGGAGAAGCGCATCGTTTTCGATATCGTCGAGGTTGCCGAGGGGCGCTGCCAACTGCGGCAAGCGCTCATCAAAGACAAACGCTTCGAATCGCTGGCGATCTTACCCGCCGCGCAGACGCGCGAGAAAGAAGCGCTCACCGCCGAACAATTCGCCGGGGTTATCGCAGGGCTCGACGAGTTCGCGGATTTCGTACTCATCGATTGCCCCGCCGGCATCGAGACGGGCTTCCGAAATGCCGTAGCCGGGGCGAAGGAAGCGCTCGTCGTCACGACCCCCGAGGTGAGCGCGATCCGCGATGCCGATCGCGTGATCGGCAAGTTGCTCGAGGTGCCGATGCCGATCTCGCTCATCGTCAATCGCCTGCGCCCCGAGATGGTGCGAAGCGGCGATATGCTCGCGGTCGAAGATGTTTGCGAAGTGCTCAACGCAACGCTCGTAGGGGTCGTTCCCGATGATGAAGAGATCATCGATACCACCAACCGCGGCGAACCGATCGTGTTGGACGAAAGCAACCGCCTGCGGACGATCTACGAGAAGATCGCGCGTCGCCTCGAAGGCGAAGATATTCCGATTACCAGTTTTGAGAAGCCAACTTTCTTCAAGCGCCTCATCGGCGCGATTACGACGGGGTAAACCATGCACGAACGTCAACTAGAAATCGAAGAGGCCGTCGTGCCTGCGGCGCGCGGCCGAGCGATCGTTATCACGTCGGGGAAAGGCGGCGTCGGCAAGACGACGACCACCGCCAATCTTGGAACGGCATTGGCGATGCGCGGCGCGCGCGTTGCGTTGGTGGATGCCGACATCGGCCTTCGTAATCTCGATATCGTTCTCGGGCTCGAGAGCCGCGTGAAACATCATTTGCTCGACGTCATCGAGGGCGGCGTCACGCTGGAAGAAGCGCTGGTTCCCTCGAAATATAACGAGTCTCTCGTGCTGCTCGCCGCCGCGCAACACCGCGAAAAAGATGAGGTGCCGACCGAGGCGATGACCGCGCTCATCGAACGGCTGCGCGAGCGCTTCGATTACGTTCTCGTCGATTGCCCGGCGGGGATCGAACACGGCTTTCGCAACGCGATCGCCGGAGCGCAGGAAGCGATCGTCGTCTGCACCCCTGAGGTTTCGGCGGTGCGCGATGTCGACCGCGTAATCGGGTTGCTCGGCAACCGTTTCAAACCGCAACTCATCGTCAATCGCTTGCGCCCACAATTAGTGAAGCGCGGAAAGATGCTCTCGGTTGAAGATGTCAATGCGATCTTGCGCCTACCGTTGCTCGGCGTGATCGCCGACGAACCGGAGATTATCATTACGACGAATAAAGGCGAACCGCTTGCCTTACGGCGCGACGGCGCGACGGGTGCCGCCTATCATGCGATGGCGGCGAAAATTGCGGGCGAAGATGTTGAAGCGCCGATGGTTGAAGTGCGAGAGTCCTTTTTCGGGCGGCTCGGCGCGTTCTTCGGAGGAAAAGCATGATCGAGTTTTTCAAACGTCTTTTCGGCCCCTCGGATTCAGGCGCGACGGCGAAGCAGCGCCTGCAACTGGTACTGATGACCGACCATCTCGCGCTCGCTCCGGAGATGATCGATGCGATGAAACGCGAGCTCGTCGAGGTGATCTCGCGCTACGTAGAAGTGGACCGCGATAAAGTGGAAGTCGATTTCGAGCGCCACGACCACGCACTGGCGATGATGGCGAACGTGCCGATTCTCGGCGTCGCACGCCCGAGCGAACGCCCCTCCGAACGCCCGCAGGAGCGCGCTCCCGAAGCCGCATCCGCCGAACCGGTCGCCCCCGAAGCGGTTCCCGCCGGGCCGGCACCGCTGCAGCAGCGGAAACGACGCAAGAAAGCGCAACGCGCTCCGGCGTGAGCTTCGAGCTCGCAGCGAAGATCGACGGCTTCGCATTCGAGCCGCATTTCCTCGCAGAATCCGAGGCGCGCGATCTCTTCGCGCGCCTCGTGCACGCGTTGGCCTGGATGCAGCCGACGATCGCGCTCTTCGGCGTACGTCGCCCGATACCGCGCCTTGAAGCGTGGTACGGGGATGCCGATGCACGCTATCGCTATTCGGGTATCGCGCACGAGCCGTTGCCGTGGACGCCCGAACTCGCGGCGTTGCGCGACCGCCTGCGTGCTTACGCCGGCGCTCCCTTTAACAGCGTCTTGGCGAACCTCTATCGCAACGGAGGCGACTCCAATGGTTGGCACAGCGACGACGAGCCCGAACTTGGGGCGTCGCCGACGATCGCTTCCCTCTCGCTGGGTGCGACGCGTCGGTTTTACATCAAGGCGAAGACCGGCGACGAACGGCATACCTTCGAACTCGCGAACGGTAGCTTGCTATTGATGAGCGGCGCGAGCCAGCAGTTATGGCGGCACTCCGTTCCGAAAGAACCCCACGTGCAGCAAGCGCGCATCAACCTCACGTTTCGAACCATTCTCGCGCCATGAGCGCCATCGTCACGCGTCTCGGCCGCGACTCGTCGTATCGTATTGCCTGGCCGCTGCTCGTCGGTGCGATCGGAGCGAGCCTGCTCGGCGTCGTGCTCATCCGCTCCGCCGATCTTCACAATCCGCAAGCGGGCCCCGAATATCTCAAACAGATGCTCTACATCGCCGTTGGGGTTCCGGTGATGCTGCTCTGCGCCCGGATCGATTATCGCACCTGGCAACGTTTCGCTCCCGCGATCTATCTTCTCAATCTCGTTCTGTTGTTGGCGATCGTCGTTATCGGCCATCGTGCGCTCGGCGCGCAGCGCTGGATCTCGCTTGGGCCGCTTGGGACCTTTCAACCCTCGGAGTTCGCAAAGCTCTTTTTAGCGATCTCCGGTGCGGCGGTGCTCGCGCACGGCGACTATTCTCGCGTGCGCGATCTGTGGAAACCGCTACTTGCCTTCGCGGTGCCGGCGCTCTTAGTGCTCAAACAGCCTGATTTCGGCACCTCGCTCGTCCTTTTGGCTATCCTGACGACGCAGTTGTTCTTCGGGTTACCGCGCCTCGGCGGCTTCGCGCTCTATTGCGCCGGGCTCTTCGTCGCCGGCGCCGTCACTGCGGGTACCAATTTAGTGCTCAAGCCGTTCCAGAAGGCGCGCTTGCTGGTTTTCCTCAACCCCAAGGCCGATCCGCAAGGTGCGGGTTACAATTTAAACCAAGCAAAAATCGCGGTCGGTAACGGGGAATTGTTCGGGCGGGGGCTCTTTCATGGAACGCAGACGCAGCTATCGTTTGTCCCCGAACACTCGCGCGATTTTATCTTCACCGTGCTTGCCGAGGAGCTCGGCTTGGTCGGCGTGCTCGGGCTCTTCGCGCTCTACGGTGCGATCGTCTACGGCGGCATACGCGCGATGTACGGCGCACAAGATCGCTTTGGGTTATTGCTCGCGTCGGGAATAACGGCGATGCTGCTCTTTCACATGCTGGTGAATATCGGCATGACGGTAGGAATCATGCCGATCACCGGTATTCCGTTGCCCTTTCTTTCGTACGGCGGCTCGGCGATGTTGACGAACTTCGCCGCCGTCGGCGTGCTGATGAACATTTACGCCCAGAAAGACCGCGGCGTTCTCGGAAACGCGTGACCGGCTCGGTACCGGTATGCTGCATCGAACTGCACGATGCAACGCCGCTCGAAACGATCCACAATGCACCCATGGGAACGCGCTTTTCTGCTGCGTGCTATCCCGCTGCCGAGGTGCGCGGCGCGCTCGCCGATCTCGCGCGCCGTCGGAGATTCGCGCTACAGCTCTCATACGACGGCTGCGCGTTGCTGCGCGACGAACCTATCGCCGCGCAGGTGGAGTCGCTCGCCTTGAGCGGTGCCGACCTCGATCGGCTCGTTCTCCCGCCGCAGTTGCGCGCCTTACGCTTGAGCGGCGGACGGGGGTCGTTGCAACCTTTGCTCGCGCTTCCGCTCGCGACGCTCGCGATCGATCGCGGTGCCTTCGACACCGCGCCGCTCGTCGCGCACCAGACGCTCGCAACGCTCTCGGTTGCAAACCTTCCCGCCGAGGCGCTCTCGGTCGGGCCGCAGCTTCGGGCGATTCGCACGCTCGGCGTTCCGTTGCCGACACTGGAACGATTTCGTTCCGGCAGTTCGCTGGAGCGCATCGAATGCTCGCGCTGCGATGCGCTGGAATCGATCGAGGCGCTCGCCGCGCTCCCTGCGCTACGCGAACTTGGGCTCGAAGGTTGCTGGCGCCTCGATCTTCATGCCACGATCGCCTTTCTGCGCACCCTTTCGCTGCGAGCGCTTCGTATCGATATCGGGGGGCGTCGAAAGAACGTCGAGGTCGAGAAATGCCTCAATCTCGCGCACCTTACACCCTTTCCCGCGCCGGAGTCACCGCGTGCACTGCGGGAGGGTTCTCAGAGGGCCCTCGACAGCAACGCTTACGCGGAGACCACGCAATGAGCACGGTCGACGTTATCCTCGTAAGCTGGAACGATCGCGAAAATATCTCGCTCGCACTCGACTCGATACTTTCTCTCGGTGAAGTGCGAGAGAACCCGGACTTTGCCCGCATCATCGTTTCGGATAATGGTTCGCGCGACGGCAGCGTGGCGTATTTGAACCATACCTATGGCGAGCGCATCGAGGTTCTCGAAAACGGCGAGAACCTCGGCTTTGGAGCCGGCGTGAACCGTGCCCTCGCGACGTCGAGTTCCCCTTACGTGTGTTTGCTAAATCCTGATGCGACGCTGCGCGACGGCGCGTTGGCCGAACTCGTGCGATTTATGGAAGATCATCCTCGTAGCGCAATAGCGGGCCCGAGAATTTTGGATAGTGATGGGAAAACGGCGGAGTCGTGCGGCGAGTTCGACTCCTGGACGGGTGCCTATTTGCGTTCGAGCGCGTGGGGAGATTGGCCGATGTTCGAGCGCTTCGCAAACGGTTCGGAACTGCGTTCGTGGGGTTATACATCCGAGCGTCGAGTCGATATCGTGATCGGTGCCGCGATGCTGCTGCGCCGTAGCGTACTCGATGAAGTCGGCGTCTTCGACGAACGATATTTTATGTACCACGAGGAGATCGATCTCGCGAAACGGGTCGCCGATGCCGGTTATGAAACGTGGTTCGTGCCGAGCGCGCTCGCAACGCACGCCGGGCAAGGCAGCTCCCGCGGTAAGAGCGTGGAGTCGTTCAAGCAACGCTCCCGCCGCCTCTACTGGCTCAAGCATCACGGAGCGTTCTGGTATTACTCCCTCAATGCGGCGTTGGTCGGGCGCTACGTTCTCTATCTCGGATTGCTCTGGGCGATGCTCGCGCTCGTCCTCCATCGGTTGAATCCGTTCTAAAATCGCGCATCGACGCGTGGACGAGCGGCGGAGCCGTTGCAGGAGTCCTTTTCCGGTTCCTCCCCAAAAGAAAGGTGAGCGTGAGCTCCAGCGTGAAGAGCGGGCCTAAGCCGACGAAGCGAGTCGCAGCCTTGCGATCCGCCGCCGAGCGAAAAGTATTTTACGCGCGTCGCGCGCATGGCCCGTCACAGGCGAGCTCGCCGAAGCCGCGATCCCGGGTAGCACCCGCAGGGTCGCGCGTTTGAGCGATAGTCGGACGGCCGGGGCGCCCGCCAGAAGGACAATTTATACGTGCGCAACGAGATTCTGATCTCGAGCGATCCGTGGGAAAATCGGGTTGCTATTATGGAGGACGGCGAACTCGCCGAGCTCTACATCGAGCGTGAAGAGAAAGTCATCGGCTCGATCTACAAAGGCAAGGTTCACAACGTGCTCCCGGGTATGGGGGCGGCGTTTGTCGATATCGGCCTCGGCCGCAATGCCTTTCTTTACGTCGACGATATCAACAAACAGCCGCTTAATATCGGCGATGTCGAAATCACGCAGGGGCACAGCGGCTTCACCATCGGTGAAAAAGTAAAGCGCAACGACGAAATTCTCGTGCAGATCGTCAAAGAGCCGCGCGGCCTCAAAGGCGCGCGCATCAGCACGAATATTTCGTTGCCCGGCCGTTATCTTATCCTCATGCCGACCGGGAAATATTCCGGCGTCTCGCGCAAAATCGAATCGGCAAGCGAACGCGAACGCCTGAAAAAAGTCATGCAACGCATACGCCCCGAGGGAATGGCGACCGTCGTCCGTACGGCGGCAGCCGGAGTCAGCGACGCGGAGTTAATGGCCGATCTTGGCGTTCTTATTCGCATGTGGCACGGAATTCTCGAGGTATTCAAACGGGCGCAAGCGCCGTCGCTGCTGCATAAAGATATGAACCTCGTGTTCAAGGCGGCGCGCGACTTCGTTACTGCCGATGTCGATAAAGTGTACATCGATAACGAAGAAGAGCACCGCAAAGTGCGCGAATTTTTGCAGTTACTGGGGCCGCAGTATCTCGACCGTATCGAACACTATAACGGTGGGCGCTCGCTCTTCCACGATTACGGCATCGATCTCGAGATCGAACGCTTGATGAACCCGAAGATCAATCTACCCTCGGGCGGATCGATCGTTATCGAAACCACCGAAGCTTTGACGGTTATCGACGTCAACTCCGGGAAGTTTACCGGCGGCAAGAACCTCGAAGACACGATCGGGAAGACCAACGTCGAAGCCGCAGCGGAGATCGCGCGACAGGTTCGCCTGCGCGATATCGGCGGCATCATCGTCGTCGATTTCATCGACATGGGCTCTGAATCCGCGCGCAACAAAGTGTTAAAAACGCTCGAAGACGGTTTGCGACGCGATCGCACGCGCGCGACCATTCAATCGTTCTCCAACCTCGGTCTGCTCGAATTCACGCGCAAGCGCGTCGGCAAAGATCTCGCCGGACAGTTACGCGGAACCTGCCCGACCTGTGCTGGGCTGGGGACGGTGATGTCCCCGCAGTCGGTCGCCATCGAGGCATTGCGTCACCTGCGCGCGCATACCGTCGACGAACGGCATCGTCACGCCGTCATCGAAGCGGCACCGACCGTCGCCGCGCAACTCGAGTTCTGGTACGAAGAGGAGTGCGCGCAACTCGCAAAGGATCTCGGCATAACGGTACACGTTCGTGCGAGTGCGGCGATTCATCCCGAGCGCACGCGCACCGAGTTCCGTGCGGCGGCGCCCGCCGGCGACGGGCGCGTACGCGTCGGCGATGAAGTAGAAGTGCAGTTGTTACCGGGGCGCTTGCCCAATGCGACCTCTGCGGCGGCACTCGTGGGCGACCGCATCGTCGAAGTCGAAAACGCGGCGAACCATTCGGGGAATGCCGCAAAGATTCGCATTCTCGATATCGACGACGCCGACGATTACGTCGTCGCCGATCTCATCTCGGCAGGCGCTGCCGTCGCCGACGAAAGCGGGAAACGGCGCCGTGCCGGCGCCGGCCGCGCGAAGAAGCGCCGCGCCCCGCTGACCGCAGCCGAGCAGACCGCCCAACTCAAAGAGCTCGCCGCCGAAGCTGCGTCGAGTGCCCAAGCCCGCCCACCGATCGGCATTACGACGATCACCGAGGAAGAGGAAGCCGAAGATACTGCGCTCGCCGCAGAGGTCAAAGGCGAGCAGAGTGCCGCGGCAATCGTCATTGCCGAAGATGGGGCGATCGCGTTGGGTGCACCGGAATCGCACGAAAAACGCCGCCGCCGCCGCCGCGGGCGTCGCGGCCGTGGGCGCGCCGTCGGCGCGGCCGAGAGCGTTCAGCCGCAGGCGCGGCCGATCGTCAGCACGCCTCCCTCCGCAATCGAGGATGAGGACGAGGATGAGGATGTACAGCCCGCGAGCATTCCGCCGATCGGCGGGGTGGGCGCCGCCCCCGGCGTACCGGGAGGCGAGGCCGGCCGTCGCCGCCGCCGCCGCCGCGGGCGCCGTGGCCGTGGCGGTGCGGGGGGCGCTGCGCCTGGAACCGGAGCTCCGGTTCCCGATCGCTCGCTCTTCCGCGTCGGCAGTGATGGCGCCGCCCAGCCGACCGGGCGCATCGTTCCGCCGGAGCCCTCGCGAGCGATCGCGCGTTATTCGGCGCCGACTCCACCGGCGGTCGAACCTCCGCCGCCGCACCTTCGCGCTCCCAAAGAAGAGCCGCAGCCGACCAAACCTGCGCGTGCTCGCCGTCCGCGGGCAAGCAAGCCGCCCGCAGAGATCCCTGCGGTGCAGCGAGCGGCGCTTCCGGCTCCGGCCGAGGCGGAGAAACCGGCGGCAAAGCCGGCCGCAAAACGCACCACCGCGAAGAAGGCAACGGCCCCCAAAGCCGCGGCCGCGAAAACGGCGACAACCGCGGCGAAGAAAACTCCCGCCAAGAAAGCGACGAGTGCCGCGAAAAAAGCTCCGGCGAAAAAGGCCGGAGCGAAGAAAAGCCCCGCAACGAGCGGGGCCAAGAAGAAGACGAGCGCGACGGCCGGGCGCAAGAAGAGTTCCTAGCACCCGGCCGCAGTAGCGGCAGCGTTAGAGCTTCGTCGTTACCCCGGAGTTTTGGGCGGTGATCTCACCGTCCAAAACTTCTATTGCGCGCTGCAGTTGTGCATCGTGCCCGGGGCGCCCGAACTGCGCGTTCTTGTTCTCCGCCACCACGAGATTGGGGATGATCCCCTTGTGGTTGATGTAGTGATACTCCGGCGTCAGGTATCGTGCAGTCGTAATCTTCACCGCGCCGCCATCGCGAAGCGGGTAGAGCGTTTGTACGACCCCTTTGCCGAAGGTTTTCGTTCCGATCACCACCGCTGCGCCGCTCTCTTTGAGCGCTGCCGTCGTGATTTCCGAGGCCGATGCCGTGTACCCGTTCACCAATACCACCAGCGGTACCGGCGCGATCGCCGTGCCGTCGGCTTCGAGTGTGTCGATGTGTTTGCCGCTGGTTTCGATGGAAACGATCGGTCCTTCGGCGATAAATTTCGAACTCACCGAAACCGCCGCTTGAAGATATCCGCCGCCATTATTGCGCAAGTCGAGCACGAACGCTCGGGCCCCCGCTTTATGGAGGCGCGCGAGCGCGGTCGCTAATTCGGCGCCGGTCGTTTCACCGAAGACGGTAAGCGCGACGTAACCGATTTTCCCCGGCAGCATCTTATCGAAGACGGTAATCTGGTGAATTTTCGCGCGCGTCAGTACGATCGGTTTCGGCAACGTCGCGCCGTCGCGTTCGACGGTTAGCGTTACTTGCGTGCCGATCTTCCCCCGCAGCTCTTTGCTCGCTTCGGCGGTGGTAATACCGTAGGTCGATTTTCCGTTGACGGCGGTGATGAGATCGTCTTGCTGGATACCGGCCTTGTCGGCGGGGCCGCCTGGAACCACTTGGTACACCGAGATGAACTTTGTTTTATTGTCGGGTTGGATGACGATCCCGGTACCGCCGAAGTTCGTCCCGTCGAGGCCGTTGTTGAGCGCCTTGTAATCCTTGGGGTCGAGAAAGACGGTCCAGCGATCGTGCGCCGAGTACATCATGCCCCAGAGTGCGGCGAACATATACGGTTTGAGCGGGCGGTTTTTCCCGCCGAGTGCTTGCGCGCGTTCGATTTCGTATTCGATTGCGTGGAGATTCCCCGCGGTGCTGCCGGTCGCCAAGAGCGGCGGCAGCGAACGTTTCGCGACGTGCTCGTGCGCGAGCTCGAGCACGAGGCCATAGCGCACGCCGTTAAGGACGCGCTGCAACGGAAGCTTCTTATAGAACGTCGTCGTCAGCCGGGTATAAGCCGTCGAAAGATCGGCTTGATCCACGGCCGGGAGCGCGTCGGTAGCGGCACCGGCGACGCGGAGCAGCGGTGAGGTGAGCGCGGCGATCGTCAGGGCGGCGACCGCGGTGAGAATCCGTCGTTTCATCGCTTGGTAGAACGCGTCAGCGCCTTCAAACGTGCCAGCGCGACCGCTAATTGTTTGTCTTGCGGGCTGCCGAAGGGGATATCGAGCGGCTGATCGACCACGATATCGGGTTGGAGCCCCTTGTGGTTGATATCCCGGTTGAGAGGGGTAACGTAGCGGGCCACGGTGATTTTCAAGGCTCCTCCTTGCGGAAGCAAATAGAGTTGTTGGACGACACCCTTGCCGTAGGTTCGCGTGCCGATCGCGGTTGCAAGGTGATAGTCCTGGAGGGCGCCGGTCGTGATCTCGGCGGCACTGGCGGTGAACTTATTGACGAGGACGACCAGCGGCGTGAGGCCGCCGATCGCGTCGCCGGTCGCTTCGCTCTCCACCTTGGTGCCGTTGCGATCGATCGTCGAGACGATGGGGCCGTTGGGAACGAAATTGCTGACGATTTTCACCGCCTGCTCGACGAGGCCGCCGCCGTTATCGCGAAGATCGAGAATGTACCCCTTCACGTGTTTGGCCTTGAGAGCAAGCAACGCTTTTCGCATCTCGTGTGCGGAGTTGGCGCCGAACTCGGTCAAATGGATGTAGCCGAAACCATCGAGCGTCTGCGAATAGACGGTTGGAACGATGACGATATTGCGAACGATTGAAAGTTCGCGCTTCTGCTTCGGCTTGCTGAACGGCGCGATTTGCAGGCGAACGACGCTGCCCTTCGGCCCGCGAATCCAGCGCTGCACGATATCGGTCGCAACGTGCGCGACCGATTTCCCGTCGACCGACGAGAGAATCGCAGGATAGGTAAGCCCCGCTTTCGATGCGGCGAGCCCGGGAAGCGGTTGCAACAAAATACGGCCATCGCGGAGCTGAAAAATATAGACGCCGATACCGCCGAAATCGCCCCCCGAAAGGCTTTCGTCGAGTTGCTTCCACTGGCGAGGCGGTAGATAGACGGTATAAGGGTCGTGCGGGGCGGCAAGGATGCCGCCGAGCGTTGCATCGACGAGCTCTCGCTGCGAAGCCTTTTTCAAATGCGGCGCATCGAGATGGTATGCCGCATCGAGTGCGTCGGCGAGGTGCTCGCCGTCAAGCACGGCGTTACCGGTGGGCGTCAGCGCAATCGGTGCGGGTTTCGCGATGCCGTGTGCGTGCAGGTAAGCGGTCGCTGCTTTCTCTCCGCCGAGCAGCAGCGTCGTTGCGGCGATCGGCTCGTAATAATATTTCTCGACGTCGCCGAAGCCGGTCGCGAGCGTCTGCGCGCCGGGAAGTGCGGCGAGCCGCTGCTCTTCGCGAGCGGAGCGCAGGCGTGCGAGCCCGACCCACGCCACCGCGACGATCGCGACGGCGGCAATGAGGATGACGAGCAAGCGATTGGAGCGTGGTTTCGGCGCGTCGTTCAAGAGAAGTTCTCGGTTTCTGCAGTGGAGGGGTAGAAAAGCCTTACGGAAGGCGCGGAGCGGGATCGACGGGTTTCCCGTTGATGCGGATCTCGAAGTGAAGGTGCGGCCCGGTCGAATAGCCGGTCGTTCCAACGGCACCGATCGCTTGCCCCTGCTTCACATGCTGCCCAGCCGTTACGTAAAACGCCGAGAGGTGGCCGTACGCCGTCGAGTAGCCGTCACCATTGTCGATGAGAATAAATTTACCATATCCGCCGTACCATTGCGCCATCATGACCGTCCCCGAGGCCGCGGCGGTGATGGTCGTACCCATCGGTGCGGCGATATCGAGCCCGGTATGAAACTCCGGAGCGCTTCCAAATGGGTTCTTGCGCCAGCCGAACGGCGAGGTGATGATGCCGGTGACCGGCCAGGTAAAGTGGATCGGCCCATGCGGCGCGACCGCGTTTCCGGCGATGCCGGCGGCGCGCCGACGCGCTGCCTCCTCGGCGGCAATCTCCGCCTGGCGGCGACGAATCAGCGCTTCCAGGCGCGCCTCTTCCGCAGCGGTCAGCTCTTCGTAGGTTGCGACTTCAACGGCGGCGTGGCGGCGTTGCTGGTCGGCAACGGCAACGAGATTGCTGCGTTCGGCGAGGAGGGCGGCGAGCCGATTCTGCGCGCGCTGCTGCGCCTGTTGTTGCTGCTGTAACGCAATTTCGCTGCGCTCCAAATCGCGCTGGACGTTAGCAACCTTACGCTCGGCAGCGCGGCGAGCAAGAACCGCCTTTTCGTTGGCTTTTATGAGCAGTTGCAGATCTTGCCAACGCTCGACGAAATCGCTAAACGAGCTCGCCGAGAGGAGAACGCTTAAATAATCCGGTTCGCCGTATTCGTAGATGCCGACCAACCGTTTGCGTAGCAATCCGTCTTGAAATGCGAGGGATTTCCGCGCCGCGGCGAGTTGGATGGAGTTCCAGGAAATGCGTGCCTGCAACGAACGCTCCTGCGCCGAGAGGGCCCCGAGTTGCGAACGCACCGCCGACATCTCGGAATTCGTCTGCGCGAGTTGCGATTTGAGGTTTTGCACGCGCGCGGCGACCGCGTTGAGATGTGCGCGTTTCGCCTGAAGTTTTTTTGCCAGTCCGCCGGCTTTACTACGTTCCTGTTGGATGCGGCTCTGGATCTGCGAATGCTCTGCCCCGACGAAGGCGAGCAGCATCGCGAGTGCCAGCGCGAAAGTGGAAACGCGTTTCACGAGCGTCGCTTATCCTTTACGTACGCGGATCCCTCGATGGATTTTGCGTAGGACTTTAATTCCGCGGCGATGAGGCCGATCTGCCCGTAATCGGTGAGCTTCCGAAGTTCGTTGGAAAGCGCGGCAATCGAGATCGACATCAACGGGACGCGAACGGGTAAGCCGCGCCGGTCGTGCGTTTCGACGTAGCCGCGGCGATGGTCGCTCTCGGAGTAGAGCGAGCCGGCGCGCTCGTCGAATTCGGTCAAAATTACCTGCGCGATCTCGTCGCAGCGTTCAGCGGTGGTGAGGATAACGAAGTCGTCGCCGCCGATATGCCCGAGCAGGTCTCCCGGGTTGCCGCGCCGCCGGACGGCGTCGAGGGCGATTGAGGCGAGCATGACGATTGCGTCGTCACCGCGCCCGAAGCCGTAAACGTCGTTAAAGGCCTTGAAGTTATCGAGATCGAGATAGAGCACCGCAAAGGAACGTCCGTCGGCGATACGCCGCCGCAACTCCGCCTCGATGGAGATGTTTCCCGGCAGCCGCGTCAGCGGCGAGAGCGAGGAGTCGGATTCGTGGCGCACGATGCGGGCGCGAACGCGTGCCAGCAATTCCGCCGGCTCGAAGGGCTTGGTAACGTAATCGTCGGCGCCCGCTTCGAAGCCGAGGACTTTATCCTCGGGCTCTCCCCGTGCCGTCAGCATGACGATCGGCACCGAGGCGACCGTCGGGTTGGGGTGAGAGCGCAAGCGACGCGCGGTTGCGAAACCATCGAGCAGCGGCATGCGCACGTCGAGCAGGATGAGATCGGGCAAGGAATCTTCGACTCGGGCGAGTGCGTCCTCGCCGTCGGTCGATACTTCGACGGTATACCCCGCGAGTTCGAGATTGGTCGAGATGACGCGCCGCAGTTGCTCGTCATCGTCAACCACGAGAATCGTATGGCCGGCTGCCCCTGCGGTGCGACTCATGCGCGCAGATAGCGCCCGATCGAGAACCACGAAGAGAGCGCGCCGATCGCCACGCCGACGCCGAGCAGTTGTAGCGCGATCGGCAGCAGCGCAACGTGCGTACTGTTAAGTTCGAGCCAGGGGAGGGCAAGCGCGAGTTTCGACCAGAGTGCAGCCTTACCGATGCCGAGGATCAGCAAGGCAACCATCGAGCCGAGCAAACCGTGCAGTACGCCTTCGCAGACGAACGGCATGCGCACGTAGGTTGCGGTCGCTCCGACGAGTTGCATGATGGCAATCTCGCGGCGACGCGCGAAGACCGTCAGCCGAATAGTGTTCGAGATAATGATCGAAGCTACGAAAAGCAGTGCGACGATGAGGACGATACTGACGCGGCGCAGCACCACGCCCAATTGCAGCAAGCGGCCGACGATTGTTTTTCCGTAGACGACATTTGCAACCCCGGGTTGCCCGCGCAGTGCATCGGCGACCGCTGCCACTTGCGACGGATCGGTCACGCGAACCCGAAACTTGTCGGGAAGCGGATTCTGCGTGAGAATCGAAACGTCGATAGATCCCTGCGTCTGGCGGCGGAGTTGCTTGAGCCCTTCAGCTTTCGGTATAAACGTGAACGAGGCGACGCGTGGATCGGCGCGCAGAACGCCGCGCAGGTGATTTTCCTGAGCGGCGGTCGCTGTGGTGTGGAAGTACACCGAAATTTCGATTTGCTTGAGTAGGCGATCTCCGACTCCGGCGAGGGTTAAACGCACGAAGAGGAAGAGACCTAATAAAACAACGGTCACCGCGACGGTGCCGATCGCGGTGGCTTGCATGCCGGCGTTGCGCGTGAAGTTGCGCCCCACCTCACCCAGAAAGAACTTGACCTTGCCCCAATCCAAGATAATAAAATCCCCGCTCTTCGTCGGTGAAAATGCGACCGTCTTCGAGGCGAACGACGCGCTTGCGCATCCGGTCGACGACGGATTGGTTATGCGTCGCTACGACGACGGTGGTGCCCTTCGTGTTGATGCGCAACAAAAGATCCATAATCTCGGCCGTATTCTCGGGGTCGAGGTTCCCGGTCGGTTCGTCGCAGAGCAAGAGTTTTGGATTGTTGACGATCGCGCGGGCAATGGCGGTGCGTTGCTGTTCGCCGCCGGAGAGCTCGCTTGGGAACATGCGGCTTTTGTGTGCGAGGCCGACTAAATCGAGCGTCCGCGGCACCTGTCGTTCGATCTCGCGCGTATGAGCTCCGGTGACATGCATCGCAAACGCAACGTTTTCCCAGACCGTTTTATCGTTGAGCAGCTTGAAATCTTGAAAGATGACGCCGAGGTGCCGCCTGAGCGAGGCCACACGAGCGCCGCGAAGTTTATCGACGCGGATGCCGTCGACGACGATTTCGCCGTGGCTGGGAATCGCATCGTGATAGAGCAACTTCAAGAGGCTCGATTTGCCGGTTCCCGAGCTGCCGACGAGAAAGAGGAAGTCCCCTTTCGCGATTTCAAGCGTGACGTTGTCGAGCGCGCGTACCCCGTTTGGGTAGGTGAGGGAGACGTTGCGAATCGAGATCATTGCTGGGAGAGGGGTTTTCCGGCGTCGGCAGCCTATACCTCCGGCATGAACTTCGATTTAACCGACGAGCAGCTTGCTATTTCGCGCCTTGCCCGCGAGTTCGCCACCGATGAGGTACGCCCGCGTGCCGAGGAGATGGACCGCGAGGAGGCCTTCCCCTACGACCTGGTCGCCAAGATGGCCGAGCTTGGTTTCCTGGGGCTTCCCTTTCCCGAGGCCTACGGTGGGGCGGGTGCCGATACCGTGAGCTATGCCCTGGCGATCATGGAGATCGCGCGCGCCGACGCGTCGACGGCGATCACGATGGCGGCGCACGTCTCGCTTGGGGCGACACCGTTTTACCTTTTCGGCACCGAAGAACAGAAGCAGCGCTATCTGGTGCCGCTCGCGCAGGGCAAGATGCTCTGGGGATTCGGTCTCACCGAGCCCGAGGCGGGCAGCGACGCCGGCAACTGCCGCACCACGGCGCAGTTGGAGAACGGGCAGTGGCGGATCAACGGCACCAAAGCCTTCATCACCAACTCCGGCACCGAGATCAGCGGCGGTACGACGATCACTGCGGTTACCGACAAGCGGGCCGACGGTCGCTCCGAGATATCGAACATCATCGTGCCGCAGGCGACGGCGGGTTTCACGCGCAGTAAAAAGTATCGCAAAATGGGTTGGCGCGCCTCGGATACGCGCGAACTTTCGTTCGTCGATGCTCGCGTTCCCGAAGAGAACTTGCTCGGAAAACGCGGCGAGGGGCTCAAGCAGTTTCTGACGATTCTTGACGGCGGGCGCATCTCCGTGGCCGCACTGAGTGTCGGCCTTGCGATGGGTGCCTACGATGAGGCGCTCGCCTATGCAAAGGAGCGCCGCGCGTTCGGGCAGACGATATCGAAGTTCCAGGCGATTCAGTTCAAACTCGTCGATATGCTCTGCGAGATCGAGCATTCCAAACTCATGGTACTCAAGGCAGCTTGGGAAAAAGACAACAAGCGCGACTTTCTCCAAACGGCGAGTTTGGCGAAGCTCTATGCCGGCGAAGTCTCGCGACGCGTGGTCAACGAAGCTGTCCAGATCCACGGCGGCTACGGGTTTATGGACGAGTACCCGGTCTCGCGGATGTATCGCGACCAGAAAATCAACGAGATCGGCGAAGGGACGAACGAAGTGCAACGCGTCGTCATCGCTCGGCGGATGGGGCTCTAACCGAGCCCCCTCTCCCTTTTGTCCCGCTTCCGTGCAACTTCGGGGCGGCCACCGTCGTTTAGATCTGCACGGAGGTAATGGCTATGCGTTCTACGTTTTTTCGCTCGCTCGCGCTCGGCGCGTTGATGCTCGGTTTGCTCACGCCCGCCGCCGAGGCGGCGTTGCCGGTCGGTGCGAAGGCGCCGATGTTCACGCTGCAGGCGACCAAAGGCGGGAAGGTTTTCCCGTTCTCGCTCGCCGCGGCACTAAAAAAAGGCCCGGTCGTGCTTTACTTTTATCCTGCGGCATTCACGCCGGGTTGCACGATTGAGGCACACGATTTTGCCGATGCGATCGGTAAATACAAAGCGCTTCACGCAACGGTCATCGGCGTTTCGCACGATCCGCTCGCGAAGCTGCAAAAATTTTCGGTGAGCGTCTGCCGCCGTAAATTTGCAGTTGCGGCAGATACCAATCAAGTGGTGATGAAGGAATACGATGCGGTGCTTTCGGCTGCCCCGCAATATGCAAATCGAACCTCCTACGTGATCTCACCGCAGGGCCGTGTCATTTACACCTATACGAATTTACAGCCCGGGAAACACGTTGCCAACACGCTCGCTGCGCTCAAACGCTGGGAAGCAACGCACAAGATCTAGTTCCCTCAACCCCCGAGCGAGCCGTCTTGGAGCGCGATTCTATCGCGCTCCTCTTCGCGTGCGAGCGCGACCGCTGCTTCCTGTGCGCTTAAGGCGGTAATCGCCCCGGCGTTCGTTTCGACTCGGTTGATGTCGCCTTGGGAATCCGCCTCGGGATTGGCGGCTAACTTTGCGAGCTCCCTACTTCCGGGTAGTAGGCGCGACTCGTAGGAGCCGACCGCCTTATTAAAGGCCGAGACGGCGGCATTGAGGCTTTTCCCGAGATCGTTCAAGTGTTCGGAGAGAACGCGCACGCGGTCGAAAACGACCCGTCCCTGCGCCGCGATTTCGCGAACGTTCTGCTCTTGTCTGAGGCTCTGCCAGACCATGCCGTACGATCGTAGCAGCGCCATGAACGTGAGCGGGCCGACCACGTACACGGATTTTTTCGCCGCGAATTCAATGATGTCTCCATCTTGTGAATAGGCGGCGCTGAGAAAATTTTCACCCGGAATAAACATGACGACGAAATCGACGCTCCCGGGAATCGTTTGATACTTCGCTGCAGCGAGTGCATTGATGCGCGATTTGAGGGCATCGCCATAGCATTTGTAGTGCCCGGCCTTCGCCGTTTCGTCGGTGCTGTCGATCGCGTCGAGATATGCGTCGAGCGGAACTTTCGCATCGACGCATATAAAGCGATCGTTCGGCAATTTCACCACAAGGTCGGGTTGTTGCGCCTTATCGAAACCGGTGAATCGCTTCTGTTCCTCAAAATCACAGTGCTCGAGCATGCCCGCTAATTCGCAGACCCGCTTCAGCTGCAACTCCCCCCATCTGCCGCGCGTCTGCGGGTTACGGAGCGCCGAAGCGAGTTTCGACGTTCGTTCCGAGAGCGTAGCGGCAGCAAGGCTCAGTTCACCACCGCTCTTCGCGAGTTGTTCCACCTCTTTGCGTAGCTCGACGTAGGCGGCTTTGCGCGCTTGCTCGAGTTCGCGAATGAAGGCATCGACTTGGCTGAGCTTCTCACCGACGGGTGTAACGAGCTCGGAGAGTTTCGCGGCGATGCCGGCCTGTGTCGTCTCCAGCCGTTGCCCCGCTAACGCGAGAAACTCATTGCGCGATGACTCGACGAGTTCGCGTTGTGTCGACGTCAATTCGTTTTTAGCACGTTCGAGCAGAAGCTCGAATTGCCCGGCGGCATCGTTGCTCTTATCGCCGCGATCGCGCAGGAAAAAAATTGTAACGGCTGCCGTAACAACGACGGCCACGACGATCGCGAGAAAAAACACGGTAGCACTCATATGGTTAACGTTTCGGAATCAAATGGCTTTTAAAGAACTCGAGCGTTCGTTTCCACGCGTCGCTTGCCGCAGCCGGAGCGAACGCCGTCCGCCGATCGTCGAAGAAATCGTGCCCGGCGGTCTGGTACACGCGGATGTCGTTGGGTACGGTGAGGAGCGTGCGAAAAAAACGAACCTCTTCGGCGGGGATCAGCGAATCGTGTTCGCCGTAGTTGCCGCAGACCGGAATATGAATTTGATCGGGGGTAATGTGTTCGACCGAACCATAGAAAGGTGCGGCACAGGTGAAGATATCGTTGTTATCCGAGGCTTGAAGCAACGCATAGTGCCCGCCGACTGAAAACCCGGTGATGCCGATGAGGCCTTGCGGCGAGCGCGCCTGCAGCCAGAGCGCCGCCGCCCGAATATCGCCGTCGGCCTGGCGGCGCTCGATGCGTTTGGCGAATGTACTAAAAAGCGCCCGGTCGGCGGAGTCGTCCCCCGGCGGCGCCTCGAAGCGTGCGTAAAGATCGGGTGCTGCGGCTGAAAAACCGACTTTTGCAAAGCGTCGCACGATATCGCGCACCGTTGCATCGACGCCCCAGAGGTGAGGCACCACGACGACCCCCGGCGTATTTGCGCGTATTGCGCGCGGACCGGCAGTATAGACGCGCATCGTCGTATCGAGGCGACGGAGTTCGACATGCTCGACGGCGATCGCCGGATCGTTCTCGGCGACGTAGGGAAGATGCGGTGCGGCGAGGCGCAGATCGCTATCGTTCGCGCTGGCCATGCGGCGAGGTGCGACGGCGTCGATAGCTTTTGCAAGCGCGGCTAAGTCATCATCCTTCTTCAACGCCCACTCCTTCGTTGCCGATGTTTCAGCGCCGTGCTGCGCGAACCTTTGCCCGGCTCGCTCGGCGGCTCGCCGAGCAGCGAGGCAATGAATGCGTGCGCGAGCGGAGCGAGTGGACGGTCGCGGCGCGCAAGTACGAAAAAATCTCTTTCCAGCACGAGATCGTCGATAGCGATACCCACGACGCGATGTAAGGAGATCGCACGCTCGACGACGAGCTCGGAGAGAACGGCGATGCCGAGCCCCGCTTCGACGGAGCGAACGATGCCTTCACCGCTGGGGAGTTCGAGCGCGATCGGCGGTTCGATCCCCGCCGCGCGTAACGCGTCGTAGCCGTGGTCGCGGGTGCCGGAGCCTGGTTCGCGGCTGACAAAACGTTCGCTTGCAAGTTCGGCTGCGCCGACGCTGGTACGCCGAGCAAAGGGGTGCTCGGGAGGGACGATCAGGCGCAGGCGGTCGTGCGCAAACGCGCGTGTTTCGAGGCGTGGATCCTCGACCGTGCCCTCGATGAGCCCGAAGAGCAACTCGCCGCTGGCGACCAGCCTCGCCACCTCGTGGGTATTGGCGATACGGACGCGCGGCTCGACCCCGGGGCGATCGTTGAGGAAGTCGGCGAGCAGCCGGGGAACCAAATGGGTTCCAATGGTACGCGTCGCTGCGAAGTCGAGCCGGCCGCTGCGCGCCGCGGCATAACCCTCTGCTTCGCGCAGCAAGGCCTCGGCGTCGGCGACGAGGCGCTCCGCTCGTTTGGCGAGCATCCGGCCGGCCTCGGTGAGGCTCGGGCGGCCGGAGTCGCGGGAGAAGATCGCAATGCCGAGCGAGCCGGCGAGTGCGGCGAGCTGCTGGCTGACGGCAGGCTGTGAGATGCCCAGCGCACGTGCTGCCTTCGAAAAGGATCCACGCCTAGCGACCTCGCCGAGCGTTTCAAGCTGCGAGAGCGATATTTTCATAAGTAAAACTGATGAATAGGCATGCGTTTTATTATTTGACTTATGAACTTACGACTCCTATGCTCGGTTCATGAGTCAGCCATTTCACCTTCGCACGCTAGCGGCTGCGTTTTTCGCTGCCGCCCTTCTCGGTGCGACGTCCTACAATTTTACCGTTCCGAATGTCGATGTCGTGCCCGATCTGCACGGCAATCCGGCGAACGCTCAACTGGTGATCTTCGCCGCTGGTAACCAGTACATGGCGATGCACGCGCTCGTTGCGGCGTTCCAGCGCGAACACCCCGACGTCAAGCGAGTTTTCTACGAAACGCTTCCACCGGGAATTCTCGCAAAGCAAATAACCGCCGGGGCGTTGCAGATCGGCAACCTCGTAATCGATCCCAAACCCGACGTCTTTCTCTCGGGAAAGAAGCGCATGACGATCGAGCGCACGCGCGGTATCGTCGGCCCCGCGCATACCTACGCAACCAATACGCTGGCGATTCTGGTGCGGAAAGGCAACCCCAAGCACGTGGATGGCTTGCGCGACCTCGGCAGCGCCGACGTCCGAGTCGCGATGCCGAACCCCGCGTGGGAAGGCGTGTCGGGGCAGATTCAAGCGGCCTACCGCAAGGCCGGCGGCGCGGCCTTGGTTTCCACGATCATGGTGACCAAACGTAAAGCCGGCACGACGCTGTTGACGAAAATTCATCACCGCCAGAGCCCGCGCTGGATTCTTTCGGGGCGTGCCGATGCAGGCGTCGTGTGGATATCGGAGGCGCTCTATCAGGCGAAATTAACCGGTAGGCTCGCCGTCGTTCGCATTCCCGCCTCTGAAAATGCCACGGCTATCTACCAAGCGGCAGTGATTACGAAGGCGCCTCACCCGGCCGCAGCAAAAGCGTTCGTTGCCTTTCTTACCGGCGCGCGGGCGCGTGCCATCTATGCTTCCTATGGCTTCACAACTGGAGGGACCCATTCATGAAACGTACAGCCTTTCTCGCAGCCTCGGCATCGCTGGTCGCGCTCGCTCCTACCATCGCCGAAGCGGCGACGGCGGTTCCCGGCGGCACGGCACTCGTCGAAGTAAAAGCGAATTTCGATATGGCGCATTTCGATAAGGTGCTCGGGCGTCCGGCCGATATTCGCCAGATGTGGGAGATCCTCAACCCCAATCCGGTCGTTTGGAACAACATCAAAAATGCATTCAACGGCCTGCATTTCGGCTATGGGTACCCGGCAGGAAAAATCGCAATGGCATTCGCCGCGCACGGCCCTGCTTCGAGCTACAATTTCAGCGATTACGTCTGGGCGAAATATCGCATCGGCGAATTTTTCAAGATTAAGGGTCCCGACGGTGCTTTCGCGACCAAAAATTATCACTATCCATCGCATATTCCGTTTAATTTATCGGGCGATCCCGACAACGAAAAATCGACCTATCAAGATCGTTCGATTCAAACCTTGCAACGGCGTGGCTTGGTGATGTTAACGTGCCACACGGCGGTCGAAGAGCAATCGCGCGCGATCGTAAAACGCGGCTTCGCCCCCGCCGGCATGACGGGCTCGCAGGTCGCCGCCGATATTCTCACGCACCTTATCCCGGGGACGATCGTCGTGCCGTCGATGGTCGCGACCGTTGCGGTGTTGCAGAAGCGCTTTGGTTACGCCTACACGGCGTTGGCCTTCTAGGGCAAAAGAGGTGCGAGTTTTCTCTGCGCTAGCGGGTGCGCTCGTCGCACTCGCGCTCGCCGGTTGCGCCGGCGGTGCCGGCGGCTCGACGAGCGGGGTAGCCGCCGGGCACCCGCTCGCCGGCGCAGCGCTCTACGATCCCGCGCATCTTCCGCCCGGAAAAATGGGGGCGCTTATACGCGAGGGCTACAATATCGTCACGCAGACGCACAAGTTCGCAAAACCGTATGTGGTCGCACAGATGCAGTGTTCGTCGTGCCATATCGCCGGCGGCACCGTGCCGCGCGGCGGCTACCTTCGCATCGCCGGGCATTTCCCGCAGTGGAACAAACGCTCCCATCGCGCCATCGCGCTGCAAGATCGTATTGCGGAGTGCTTTCTCTATAGTATGAACGGGCGTCCGCCGGCCTACGACAGCCGCACGATGATCGCGGTGGTAGCATATATTAGTTGGATCTCGCGCGGGCAGAAAACGTTCTCGCCTATCGATCCTGCAGTGCGCATCGCGCGTATCAAGCCGCCCGCCCCGCCGAGCGTATCGCGCGGCGCGAAGATCTATGCCGCGCAATGCTCGATGTGTCACCAAGCAACGGGCGCCGGGATTCCCGGGCAATTCCCCGCACTCTGGGGAGCGACATCGTTTAACAAAGGCGCGGGTATGGCGAAGCTCGCGATGATGGCGGGATTCGTACGTTATAATATGCCTCTTGGGAAAGCGGGCACGTTGAGCAACCAGCAGGCGTACGATGTCGCCGCATTTGTGGAGAGCCACAAGCGCCCGGCGTTCGATAAAAAAGCAGTCATTGCATTCCCCGCAGAACCGGCGAGTTTCTTTTAGCAGATCGTGAAGATACTTCCCGGGCTCCTTCTGGCGATCGCAATTGCGGCCGTCGCAACCCTGGTCGGGCATCTCTTGCCCGTCGTCGGCTCTCCGGTGGTCGCGATTGCGCTCGGCCTCCTGATTACTGCGGTGCGCGCCCCGGGTGCGCGGCTGCATCCGGGTATTCTTTTCAGCACCAAACAGGTGCTGGCGTGGTCGATCGTCCTGCTTGGAACGCAGTTGCGTTTTACCGATATCGTTGCCGGTGGCGTAAAGTCGCTACCGGTGATGCTGGGGACGCTCGTGGTCGTGCTCGCGCTGGCATATATTTTCGGCAAATTGCTCGGTATCGACCGCGACCTACGACGACTGCTCGGGGTTGGAACGGCGATCTGCGGTGGCTCGGCGATTGCAGCGCTTTCAAGTGCAGTCGAATCGGATCGTGCCGACGTAGCGTATGCACTCTCGACGATCTTTTTCTTCAATGTCGCTGCCGTATTGACGTTCCCGACGATCGGTCACTTGATGCATCTCTCGCAACATGCGTTTGGGCTGTGGGCCGGAACGGCGATCAACGATACCTCGTCGGTTGTTGCCGCAGCGTTTGTGTATGGCCATGCAGCGGGAGAGCATGCGGTGATCGTTAAGCTCACGCGAACGACGCTTATCATTCCGTTGGTTGCGTTTTACGCCGGCAAACGCGCGTTTGCGATGCGCGGCGGCGAGGCCGTGCCGTGGCGCGCGATTATTCCCTGGTTCGTCGTGTGGTTCGTCGTTGCGGCGGGAATCAACAGCTTTGGTTACATCCCTGCAGCATGGCACGCGCCGCTCGACCAGCTCGCGCTCTTCGCAATCACGGTTGCGCTCGCGGCGGTCGGCTTGAGTGCCGATTACGCACGCATTCGCTCGGCGGGCGTGCGGCCGCTGATCCTCGGCGCGATTCTCTGGGTGGGTATATCGCTAACGAGTCTGGGCATCGCCCACGCGATGCACCTCAACTGATGCTTACTCGGCGCAGCCGCTGTCACCCCGAGTAGCGCGAAGCGAGACTCTGTCACCCCGAGTAGCGCGAAGCAACGCCCTGTCACCCCGAGTAGGTTGCGAAGCAACCGTATCGAGGGGTGCCCCGCCTCGAAGGGATCGTCGCCATCCTCGGGATGGCGTATCTCAATTTCATTCTTTGGGATCCGAACCCATCGTTGCTCGAGCGCGACCTCCGCTTTGTCGCGCTATTGTTTTTCGTGCCGTTCATCTTCCTGGTCTTGATATCCACGTGGGCGATCGTCGTACGGGTGGCCTTCGCGCGCCTTTGTAGGGCTGTGCTGGAATATCGCGGACGCTTCATGCGCATGGCGCACAATCTGGTCGTGAACTCTTTCCGAGGGCGATACGTATCGTCATGGCTCATGGTGGGAGCTGCGTTTCGAGGCGTCAGGGCTTATCAATCCCACGCGTTTCTTCAAGCGGCGTTCTGCTGTGTCGCCTTTGGGATTTGCGCGATTGATACGGTGCTCTCGCTCGATGGAAGCTCCGGATTTCTCACCGCGCGCTGGTGCGGTTTTTAATACTGGGATATATGTTCGCATTCGCATGCAGCGAGTGGCTCGTCCCCGCTTCTCGTGGTGGAGCGGTTATGTCGGTCATTGTCTTTTTCGTCATTTGCGGTCGCTGCGTTTTATTCCGACGCGCACGCGAATCTGCGGGAGGGGCCCAACGCGGTAGCGGAGAGCGCGTAACCACATCGGCGTGCGCGCTTCGATACGCCTTCCCTCGATACGCCTCCCTTCGGGTGGCTACTCGGGATGACAACGGCTACTGGGGAGTACTTGCAGCCTCGAGTTGTGCGTGAAGCTCTTCCCAGCGTGCGAGTGCGCCGTCGTGACGAACGGCGATGTTCTCGATCTCGGCTTGTAGGGTTTTGACGCGTTCGCGATCTTCGTAGAGATCCGGTTGCGCGAAGAGGGCTTCGATTTCAATCTTGCGTGCTTCGAGCGATTCGATTTCGCGTTCGGCCGCGGCGATCTGCGTCATGAGTTTCGAGCGCACTTTGAGCGGTGTGAGCCGCGTCGTCTTCGGGCGCTCCGCCTCGCTCGCGCTGCTCGCCGGACGATCTTCGCGGTCGCGCGCGAAGCGTTCGTACGCGTCGTAGCCTTCGAGAACGCCCCACTGCCCGTTCTCGATCCAGAGCACGCGCTCGGCGAGGCGCGACAGAAGATAACGGTCGTGCGAGACGACGACCAGCGTGCCGGGATATTCGTCAAGCACCGATTCGAGCGCCTCGCGGCTGGCGATATCGAGATCGTTCGTCGGTTCGTCGAGCAACAGGACGTCGGCATTCTGCGCCATCAGGCGTGCGAGCATGATGCGCCGCCGCTCGCCGCCGGAGAACGAGTGCACCGGGCGTTCCTGCATCTCGCCCGAGATGCCGATGCGCCCGAGTAAACCGCGCGCGCGCTCGGGTGCGACGCCTCCGACCGAGAGCACCGCATCGATCGCGCTCGCATCGGGGTCGAGTTGCTCTTGCGCGTTCTGCGCGAAATAGGCGACGCGTGCAGCGGGATTATAGCGAAGCGTTCCAGCATCGGGGGCGCGTTCGCCGGCGAGAATCGAGAGCAACGTCGATTTCCCCGCGCCGTTGGGGCCGACGATAGCGACGCGTTCGCCTTGCTGCACGTCGATCGCCAGCCCGCTAAAGAGCGGCACCGCATAGCCTTTCGTGAGTCCGCGGAGTTCGAATGCAAAGCCGCCGGTAACGCGGCGGTGCGCCGCGAGCGCAACGTTGATGCGCGCGGCTTCGGGCGGCGGCTCCGGCACGACGATCTCGGCTTCGGTTCGCGCGAGCTGCCGTTCGCGGCTGCGTACCTGTTTGTAATCCGATGAGGTGTGCGTAGCGCGTAAGCCGGCGATCGTCGCGCGGCGCTTGTCGCGTTCGGCGATGTAGGTCTCGTAGGCGCGGCGTTCGTTTTCTCGACGCACCTCACGCGCTTCGAGATAAGCCGTATACGCGCGCGGCGCCGGGGGATAGACGTAGAGCGTGCCGCGGTCGAGCTCCCAAATCTGCGTTGCAACGCGATCGATAAAATAGCGGTCGTGCGAAACGATGATGTAGGCGCGCTTATCGGCGGCGATCGTGTTTTCCAGCCAGCGCACGGTGCCGATATCGAGATGGTTGGTCGGCTCGTCGAGAATCAGGTAATCGGGCTCGTCGATCAGCAGGTGGGCGAGCGCGCCTTTCGAGCGCTGTCCGCCGGAGAACTCACGCAACGGTCGCGCGTACTCTTCGGGCGCGAAGCCGAATGCCGAGAGCATCGTGCGTAAAAGTTTGCGCTTGCGATCGTATTCGTCGTCGGGAACGCGCGCGAGCGCCCCGTCGACGAGCTCTTGCAGCGTCGCCTCGGTTTCGTCGGCGACCGACTGCGCGAGATACCCCATGCGCGCGTCGCGCGCCCGTACGATGCGGCCGCCGTTGGGTGCATCGACGCCGGCGAGCATCCGCAGCAGCGAGGATTTTCCGGCTCCGTTCGGGCCGACTAGGGCGATGCGCTCGCCGTCGCGCAGCACGCCGCCGAGCCCCGCGAACACATCGCGCGCCCCGTACCGACACTCGAGATCCTCGAAGCGCAGCAGTTCCATCGTTCTCTATAGTAACGCATGCGAGCAAACCGGAGCGCGTCTAGGTTATCGGAGGCGCTTTCGGTCGAGCAAAATGGAAGATACCTCGAGCGCCACAGGTCAATCACTTCGTTATGCGTCGTCGGTGAGAATGCCCACGCTCCTCGCCGACCGGCACGGAGCGCGGGTGACGCATTGAAGATTGCGTTGACGTGATTTTTATCACGCGAACGATGAGATCTAGCGCTAGGTAGCGCTACTGGTTCTCGCCAAGGGAGGCGCAATGAACGATACGTAGCCCAGGTGGATTGCGTAAGTTTCCATGCGGCAAAGCGATAACTCCGTCGTCACCTGAAGCGGTAAGGAGGAAGCTAATTTGACGTTGCCCCAGTCCTAGATAGTGTAGAGCTGTCGCTTCGCGACCGCGCTGCGCTATTGTGAGATTATTTGCAGGTTCGTAGTACACTACACCGTTGGCAACGTGTAAAAAATACCCGAGCGCGGTGGAATTGCCCCGTCGAGGATCGCCATTCCCGAGAACGAGCATATCGGATGCGTAGATGAGATTCCGATTCACCGCGATATCGCGCTTCGAGCCGACCCCCAAGCCGCTTCCAACCGGAAACTTTTCGTGAAAGCACCTGATAATCGGAACAGTTAAATCCGTACCCGAGTGAGCGTCCGCAGTAAGCGGAAAGAAAGCGATTGCCAGCACGACGGAAAGCGCTATTAATCCGCGATTCATAACCCTACCCCTGCGGCCATAGCTTGGCATTACATTGGCTTTGAGTAAAGTGCATATTCGGGGTGATGCTGTTCAGCGGCGGGGGAAGCGACGGCATGGTGAGATTCACAGCATCGGCTGCGAGATTAAGCGCAGTGTAGACATTCCCGTTGAAAGGAATGATGGGATCTGCAGTCGATGACACGGAAAGGTTAAACACCGATGCGCCAGCCGAGGCTCCTCCAGACACGAAAAACTGGATGTATTCCTGGCCCCCATACGTTTGGTATTCGTAAGCAATTGCCACGTTGGTACCGTAGAGGGAAGTCCACAAAGTGAATGCATTACTGATCATGTCGTTGTGGTTGTTCGATCCGTTTATGGTGCTGTTTTTCCCGAGTGCCGTTTCACAGCTCGACCCTTGAGCCAATTGAGGAGCGCATCCCGATCCGCCTTCGTAGCACGGCTGACCGCATTCGACGTTGGAGCTGCAGTTGCCGGTGCCGCCGCCACCCCCGCCGCTACCGAGGTCGGGATAACACTGAACCGTTTCCGGCCCGCCGTTCGGCGAAAACGCGGTACCGCCCGGCGAGTAGCCACTCGGGCAAGGGTTGGGAGCGGCGATATCGTCTGCGTGCGCGCGTCCGATCGACCCCGTTGGGTTTGCGGGGTTCGCCCCGACGAGCAGAGGGATACCGTTGGGCATGTGCATGCTTGCGTGCATCCCCGCTCCGCTCGCGAAAGAGCCTGCAGCGCGATTCGGCGTTTGCGGTACGCTTTGTGTTTGTGAGTTCGTCGGCAGCATTCCGGTGGATCCGGAACTACATGCCGCGAGGGCACTCGTTGCGAGCAAAGCCATAAGCGTTGCTCGGAGTTGTAGAAATTTCACGAATTCTCCCGTTGATTGAGATTGCATAAAAAAGCGTCGCAGCAGGCTGCGACGCCCGCCTCTTCTCAAATCAGGGGGGGCACCTTTACATTAAGAAAACTTTTTCCGCGCATCCCACCGTTACCACGACCCAAACGGGCGGGCGCTCCTTCCCGGCACCCCCGTGGCTTGGGTCGTAGGTTTCCGCGCCGCGGAGCGTTAGAATCGAGGGGTTCGCGCGACGCGGGCCCGTATAACTACGGTTCATCGCTTTAATACGCAGGAAAGACGGAGAATCGACAACGTGGCTGACACCCTGGTGCAGGTGACCCTCCCGGAGATGGGCGAGTCGGTCGCCGAGGGTTCCATCGTCGAGTGGCGCAAGCGCGTCGGCGACTATATCGCCCAGGGCGAGCCGCTCGTGGACGTCACCACCGACAAGGTGGATGTCGAGGTGCCTGCCCCCGCATCCGGCGTGATCGCCAGCCTGCACGGCGACGAGGGCCAGAGCATCGCCGTGGGCGCGTTGCTTGCCGAGATCGATACCTCCGCAAAGGCCGCTGCCGGGAACGCCGCGGCGAACGGCGCCGCGAAGGCCGCCGCGCCCGCAGCCCCCTCCGGTCCCCCGAAGATCGTCGACGTCACCCTGCCGGAGATGGGCGAATCGGTGACCGAGGGCTCGGTCGTCGAAGTGCGCGTGAAAGTTGGCGATGCCGTCGCCGCAGGCGATCCGCTCGTCGATGTAACGACCGATAAAGTCGATGTCGAGGTTCCCGCTCCGGCCGCCGGCGTCATCACCGAGATCCTCGTTGCCGAGGGGCAAACGCTCGCCGTCGGCGCGGTGCTGATGCGCCTCGACGCAAACGCTTCGGTATCGTCAACGCCCGCGAAATCCTCGCCCGCTGCACAACCCGCGGCCGGCGCCGCGCCGGTTGCCGCGCCCGCGCGCAGCGGCCCGCTCGCTGCCTCGCACCAAGCGCAGCGCATCGCGCGCAAACTCGAACTCGATCTCACCTCCGTTCGCGGCACCGGCCCCGACGGCATGGTGCTGCGCGGCGACGTTGCTGCAGCGGTCGGCAACGGCAGCGCGCGCGCTGCATCGGCGAACAAGGGCGCGCCGCAGCCTCCGCTCGGAGCCGATGTGAAGCGCACGCCGTTGCAAGGGCCCGCAGCCGCGCTCGTCGGCTACATGGAGCAGAGCCTCAGCATTCCCACCGCGACCTCGTTCCGCACGCTCGCCGTCGACATGCTCGACGCGCGCCGCCGCGAACTCAACGCCGCGATCAAAGCGGCGAAGCGCAACGAGAAAATTTCGTTCACGCATCTCATCGCGTTCGCGATCGTGCAAGCGGCGAGCGAGATGCCGTTCGTCACCTACAGTTTCCGCAGCGAGAACGGGAAACCGACGCGCGTCGAACCGGGCGTCCACCTCGGGCTCGCCGTCGATAGCGAGCGCAAAGACGGCACGCGTTTCCTCGTGGTGCCGGTCATCAAGAACGTCGATAAACTCGATTTCGCCGGCTTCGTCGCCGCTTACGATGCGCTCGTTACAAAAGCGCGTGAGAATAAACTCGTCGCCGACGATCTCACCGGGGCGAGCCTCACGCTCACCAATCCCGGCGGCATCGGCACCGTCGCATCGATTCCGCGCCTGATGGCCGGGCAAGGTTCGATTCTCGCCACCGGTGCGATCGGCTACCCGGCCGGTTTCACCAACGTCGACGAGACGACGCTGCGTAGCCTCGGTATCGGCAAAGTGATGCAGATGACCAACACCTACGATCACCGCGTCATTCAAGGCGCGCAATCGGGTGAATTCTTGCGTCGCATCGATCGCTTGCTGCAAGGCGAGAGCGAGTTCTACGAACGTGCGTTTTCGACGCTCGGCCTGGTTGCCGGCCCCGCGCCGCATCTCGGTGCGAAGGCGCCGGTGCCGATTGCAAGCGCATCCTCGGGTGCGCCTTCAGACGAAATGATGCGCGGCGTCGCGGCCGCTGCGGCGATCGTTGCGGCGTACCGCACGCACGGGCACCTCGCTGCCAATCTCGATCCGCTGGGCTCGACGCCGCCGGGCGACGAATCGCTCGATCCCGCAACCTACGGGCTCACGCATGCGATGCAGAACGCGATTCCCGCAAGCGTCTTACGCGTGAAGGTGCCGGGGAGCACGCTCGCCGAGGTGCTGCCGCATCTGCGCGAGACGTACAGCTCGTCGCTTGCCTATGAATTCGAACACATCTCCAACCGCGAACAGCGGCGCTGGATGCGCGATGCGATCGAGACCGGCTCGCACCGCACGCCGCTCTCGCGCGAGCACCAGCAGCGCTTATTGGAGCGGTTGACGCGCGGCGAAACCTTCGAACGCTACTTGCGCAAAACGTATCTCGGGCAGAAGACCTTCTCGGGCGAGGGGCTCGACGCGATGGTGCCGATGCTCGAAGAGATGCTCGAACGCTTCGCAGCAGAAGGCGTTGCAAATGCCGTGCTCGGTATGGCGCATCGCGGCCGCCTCAACGTCATCGCGCATGTCGTCAATCTGCCCTACGAGGAGCTGCTCGGGGAATTCGAAGCGGCGCACCAACGCGGCGAAGTCGGCGACGACGATGTCACCGGCGACGTGAAATACCACCAAGGTGCAACCGGCGTCTATCGTTCGCACGATGGGCGCAACATCACGGTGATCCTCGCGCATAATCCGAGCCATCTCGAAGCGGTCGATCCGGTCGTCGAAGGCTCGGCGCGTGCGCTACAGAGCGATCACGCCGCCGGGGCGCCGACGCGCGACGGCAATCGCGCGGTGCCGATCTTGATTCACGGCGACGCCGCCTTTACCGGGCAAGGCATCATCTCCGAGGTCTTCAATCTGCAGTCGCTCGCCGGTTACACCACCGACGGCACCGTCCATATCATCGCTAATAACCAGGTCGGCTTCACCACCGATCCGCAGGACGATCGCTCGACTCGCTACGCCTCCGACCTCGCGAAAGGCTTCGACGTCCCCATCGTTCACGTTAACGCCGACGATATTGATGCATGCATCGATGCGGTGCGTCTAGCCGTCGATTTCCGACGCCAGTTCAAACGCGATGTTATCATCGATCTCATCGGCTACCGTCGTTTCGGGCATAACGAGCAGGACGAACCGGCATACACGCAGCCGTTGCTCTACGAAAAAATCAAGAGCCATCCTACCGCACGCGAACTCTTCGCAAATAAACTCGTCGCGCAGGGCGTCGTTACAGCCGAGCGCGCCAACGAAATGATCGAACAGGCCACCACGGCGCTGCAGAGCGCAAACGCGCGCGTGAAAGCCGACGGCGGCAAGAGCCTCATCGAGAAGATCGGGCAGGCAACGCCGATCGAAACAGTGGCGCTGCAGCCGATCGATCGCAAGAAGTTGCTTGCGTGGAGCGAGGATGCGGTTCGCGTGCCGGCCGATTTCACGGTGAACAAAAAACTCATCGCGCAATTCCAGCGCCGTCGCGCGCTGATCGCCGAGAAAGGGCTCGTCGATTGGGGCATGGCCGAAGCGCTGGCGTTCGCATCGTTGGTTGCTTCCGGAGTGCCGGTGCGCATCACCGGGCAAGATACGGGGCGCGGCACGTTTAGCCACCGCCATGCGGTGCTGCACGACGTCACGAGCAATGCCACCTACGTGCCGCTCGCACACCTCGCCGATGCGAAGGCTTCGTTCGAGATTCACAATAGCCCGCTTTCGGAGTATGCGTGCCTCGGTTTTGAATACGGCTATGCGGTAACGCTTCCGAAGGCATTGGTGCTGTGGGAAGCGCAGTTCGGCGACTTCGTCAACGGCGCCGAGATCATCATCGACCAATTCATCGCCGCCGGCCAAGCGAAATGGGGGCAGACCTCGCGCCTCACGATGCTGCTGCCGCACGGCTACGAAGGCATGGGCCCCGAACATTCCAGCGCACGGCTCGAGCGCTTTTTGCAACTCGCCGCTGAAGGTAACCTCCGCGTTGCATACCCATCGACGGCCGGCAATTACTTCCACTTGCTGCGGTTGCAAGCGGGTTCGCCCAATCCGGTGCCGCTGGTGGTGATGACGCCGAAATCGTTGCTGCGTCTCGAAAGCGCATACGGCGAGATCGACCAAATGGCGACCGGTGAGTTCCAACCGGTGATCGACGATCCCAGTGTCACCGATAAATCCAAGATCGAACGCATCGTGCTCTGTACCGGCAAGATCTATCACGACCTTGTTTCAGCGCCGCAATACGCACAGCGAAACAAGACCGCAATCGTACGCATCGAGTTGCTCTCGCCGATGCCGGGTGCTGAGATGAATGCATTGCTCGCGACCTATCCCAACCTCAAGCGGTTGGTCTGGGTGCAAGAAGAGCCGAAGAACATGGGCGCACGTGCGTACGTGCGGCGACGCTTGCTCGAAAGGCTCGAACGCCCGCTGGAAATCGATTACGTCGGGCGCCCGTATCGTGCGAGTCCGTCGGAAGGCTATCCGGGCGCGCACGCGGTCGAACAGGAACGCATCATCGCCGAGGCGCTACAGGGGTAACGGACGGCCCCGAATTTCGATGCCCGGTGCAGAGGAATTTCGGGGGGGGGAATCTTGCGCATGAAAAATTTAACTTCAACCTGCAAGAGGATAAATCTATGGCGAATACCGTCGGTAGTATTGGGCTTTCTAATCTCGGAAGTGTCTGTCCAGGTTCGGCGCTAGGGCCCCCGTCTAATGCACCGGGCCAATCTAGCCTTCCACCGGGCGCACCGGTTTCATGTGGTAACGGGATTACATTTCCGAACGGTTCTGCGGCGGCATCAGGTGCAGCTGGCTCTTTCCCGGATCCATGGGCGATGGCGGGTTCAGCCTTAGGAGCCGTGTTCGGTGCGCCAGCTGGCTCGCCAGGTGTATATATTCAGCCGGTTTACGACAGCAGTGGAAATCAAACCGGTGTATGGGAGAGCTACGATCCGCCCTCCGGCTGGTCAGGTGGATTTACGTCGCTGACAAAGTTCGGCCCGAACGGGAGCTCGACGACAACGGTCTGGTTCTCCAACGGGAACAAGGCCACTGAGTTTAACCCAGGGCAAGGGCCAGCCGTGGCATTGCCGCCGGGCCAAGAGGCCGCCTCAGCGAATGGTGCCGAGCCGTCGTCGCCCGACGGATATACGGCCTCGAGCGTCGTCGTCACGGGTGGAATACCGCCAGCCCGACATGGTTAAGTGTAGCGCCTTCGCCTCGTATCATCGCGTCGAGAATCGAGAACGACTGAAAGCAGTCGCTGCCCGTGCCTTCAGCATAGCGATGGTTGCGGCGTCTCTACTCATCCTTTTCGCCGCTCCCGCCACAGCGAAGGCTACAGCGAAAAAGGTAGCGTGCCCCTTCGCCACGCCGGAAGCTGCGCTCGACCGCCTTAGTTCCATTTCATCACGTAGGCAGATCATTAGATTTGCTTCTACCACTGCCGACTGTTCGACAGAAGCGCCGGATCCGGGTTCAAACAAATTTCTTTTTGTCTCTGCAGAGGCTTTCCTAAAGGTTGCGAATACCGATAAGAAAGCTGGGAAAAGCACCGCCGAAAAAACTGAGGTTGAAATGGCGCGCGGATTACTTCACTTTCTCACCCGTAGTCACGAGACAGACCGCATCACACGGCAGCAGGCGGTGAAATTATTACAACGCATCGATGCTGGCCAAAATGTTTGACGTTTTGTTTCCGAGCCGTTTTGATGGCGTAACTATAGCCCCGGTAAAAGCAATTGATCGTTACAACATCGTGAATAGTTGCGCTGCTGGAGCGCCCATTACTTCGTTGCAGCCCTCGCTAACCCGCCCATCTCTCGACCAACTTTCATTAGAGGTCGATCGACAAATCCAATCACGGCCGTCGCACGAAGGAGCGCAGGCAAGCTTAGACCTTGCGGTAAGGATTGCAGGCTTTGGAATCGGGGCAGAACCGAACGAGTCGACGTGCTTCGATGATTTGGCAGCAATGTGTCTGCGCGATGCGGAAAAAAAGATGGTGACGTTAGGAGAAGCGGCCCCGGGGTTGCGGCAGGCAGTGAAGATTCTTTTGGAAAACATCGCGATTCGCAAAGCGCGTATCGTGTATTCCTAATAGACAAATTAAAAAGCAAAGTAGCGGCTGAGCTCGCGGCATGCGCCACTATCACGATCTCGTTGCGGCGCCGCAGTACGCGGGCCGCAGCAAGACGGCGATCGTGCGTATCGAGTTACTCTCGCCGATGCCGGGCGCCGAGATGAATGCGTTGCTCGCGACCTATCCGAAGCTCAAGCGTTTGGTCTGGGTGCAAGAAGAGCCGAAGAACATGGGCGCGCGCGCGTACGTACGGCGGCGCTTGCTCGAACGGCTCGAGCGCCCGCTCGAAATCGATTACGTCGGGCGCCCGTATCGCGCGAGTTCCTCCGAAGGTTATCCGGGCGCACACGCGGTCGAACAGGAACGCGTGATCGCCGCCGCGCTTAAAGGGTAGGTAACGCACCGGGCTCGGTGGAGGGCTTGAAGCATGAACGCAGATGGGTCGGAATGGTCGATCCCGGACACTTTTCAAGGGCACCCAATCCTCGATCTCAATTTCCACCCGTCCGGCGCCGATCGCGTTCACGCCCAATTTCTCATGGCGGAGCAGCGGCGCGGAGAAAGTTCTGAGGGTACGTCCGCTGCACGGAAGATCCCAACGTCGGCGGTCGTTTCCCGCCGAGAGGGCGAATCCGTCATCGAGCGGGATGCCGGAACGATCGTCTTGGACGCGTTTCCCGCAGCGGCCCCCGATGTCGGTGCGCGTGGATCGGCGCGATTCGAACCCGATGCGGCGTATAAACAGCAGTTACACGATTGCGGCGTCGACATTTCGAACGATGAGCAATTATCGCTCGCGCTCGCAAACGTAAGCGTAGAGGCCGTTCGGTCGCTGCGCGAAGCCTACCCGGAAGCGGCCCTTTTGACATTGATCGCGGTATGCCGAATGGGAGTCTTGGCTGAAATGGTAGCCCTCAAATCTACCGACGCTGCGCTCTCGGCGCAGCAGGCCCTCGAGAGCCTTTTCAATGCCCAGCAATGACGACGGGCTGGTTGTAGCATCACCGCTGGGGCATCCGATCCCTCGGCGAAGGATGCCGAATGGCCTCGTCCGTTTCTTTTGCGCAGCGACTGTCTCGATGTCGCTGCTTATCGTTCTCGCAGCACCCGCTACGGCGAAAAAAGGAACGTGCCCCTACCGATCCCCCGAATCGGCCTTCGACCACTTAAGGGCTCTTCCGTCGCGCAGACATATAATTAGATTTGCTTCCACCACTGCCGACTGTTCGACTGAAGCGCCCGATCCAATGTCAAATAAGTATCTATGCGTCTATGCAGAGGCCTTCCTATAGGCTGCGAATGCGGATAAGCGAGACGGGAAAAGCGCCGCAGTAACCACCGATGTGTCCATGGCGCGCGGCTTGCTCCGCTTTCTTTCCCGTAGTCACGCGACCGACCGCATGACACGGCGGCAGTCGGTAAAATTATTACGACGCATCGATGCAGGCCGATATTCTTGAGGTGTTATTTCTGGACCGACAGGCGTCGAATTTAGAGGTTTGCGAGCCTGCCGCCGTCGACGACGAGCGTGGTGCCGTTGACGAATGCGGCCTCGCTCGACGCGAGGAAACAGATCGCGGCGGCGAGATCTTCGGGTTTGCCGATTGCGCCGGTGACTTTTTCCGCGCCGCTTTTGACGTTGGGGTTGTTCCATAACATCGGCGTATCGACCGCGCCCGGAGCGACGGCGTTCACGCGAATCTTCCGCGCGGTGAGTTCGATGCTGAGCCCGCGCGTGAATGCCTCGATGGCGCCCTTCGACGAAGCGTAAGGAACGACGTTCGCCGTCGTCGCGTGCGCGTGAACCGAACTCAAATTCACGATTGCGCCGCCATCGTTCATATGCGGCACACCGTACTTGCAGAAATAAAAGACCGAACCGAGATTCGTCGTGATGACGTGAAAGAAATCGGCCTCTGCAATATCGACGATCGGCGTAAACGTCATCATTGCGGCGTCATTAACGATCGCATCGATTTGACCGTAGGTTGCAACCGTTTTGGCGATAACGGCCTGCACTTGCGCCGAGTTTCCGACGTCGACGGCAACCGCGAGTGCGGTGCCGCCGGCGGCGACGATGCTATCGACCGTTTTTTGCGCCGCCTCAACGTGGAGGTCGGCGACCACCACCCGCGCACCTTCGCGGGCGAATTGCAAGCAGGCGGCCATTCCGATTCCCGATCCGCCCCCGGTCACAATACAGGTTTTGTTCGTAAATCTCATGATGTGCTCTGCCTTCTGCCCGCATCCACACCGCTCCGCCTTTCACGGCGGAGCTCTTCGCGCTTCGGCGAAGCTCCGCCGCATGAGCGAGAGCATGCATTTCGGCGTCGCGACGGCCGACCATCAATGCGAGGCCTACGATGGGAACGACGATATTCGCGATCTTTGGGAGCGTTCGCGGGGACTCACCGAGCGTGGCAAAGCGACCGATTTTTGGAACCGCTATCGCGAAGATATCGATCTCGCCAAAGGGCTCGGCTGCACGATTTTTCGTCTCTCGCTCTCGTGGGCGCGCCTAGAACCCGAACCGGGGCGCTGGAGCGACGAGGCGTTCGCTCACTATCGGGAACTGCTTGAATATTTGCGCGCCGCCGGCATGCAAGCGGTCGTTACCCTCCATCACAACACCTGGCCGTTGCACGTGCAGGCTGCGGGCGACGGAGCAGGTTTACTGGATAAGGGCTTCCCCGATCTCATGGCCGGTTACGCGCAGCAGGTTGCGCATCGGCTCGGCAATCTCATCGATTATTACGTAACGCTTAACGAGCCGAATCAACTCGTGTACGGCTTTATCAAAGGCTTTTGGATGCGCGCCTATCCGATGCCGCCGGGGCAGCCACCCGACACGGTTCCCGAGGCGCAGATGGATGCGGTGCTACGCCTGATTCCGAACCTCTTGCTCGCACACGCCCGGTCGCGCGCTGCGATCCGCGCGATCGTGCCGACGGCGAAAGTCGGTGCGAACCCGCTGGTCTTGGGTTTGCCGGGGTGGCTGCAAAAACTCGTCGACCGCGGCGCGACGCATGCAAAGTCGCCGGAGCAGTTACGAAAGCACGCCTCGCGTATCGTGCAGGCGAGCATCGTGGAAAACGGTCGCGTCGATTGTTCGGTCGCACAGGTGGCGATCACCCACGCGCGCATGGAGCAGGTGCTTTTTTCGGAGCCGTATTTTATAACCCACGCAGCGGCGCTCCACCCGAAGAACGCAGCGATTCCGGCCTCGCTCGCAAATTGGAAGGCCACCATCGGCGTGCTAAAGAGTTCGGAGGCATCCGAGAGCGTCGGCGCGCGTTTTCCCGATGCAACGGTGTTGTATTTCGCCGACATTACCGCAGGGCTCGCCGCACTCCGCGCGGGCTCGATTGCGCTCCTCTATAGCGACGAAGCCTTGGTCGCTCCCTATGCGAACGGCGAGCTCGCGATCTCGCGGCTGCCGGGATATGCGCGCCATTACGCCGTCGCCGTGCCGCCCGGACACCACGCGCTGCTCGATGCCGTCGACCGCGCCATCGAGAATCTTCGTCCACAGCACCCCGAGATGCCGCACGCGCACGGGCGCGCGACCCTGCACCACGTGGGCCGTCGTGCGCTCGTCGCGCCCCCCGATCCGCAGCACGCGATCGGTGCATCCGTCGTTCAGATTCGCAAGCGCGGGAAGATGCGCATCGGCATTCACCCAGGCGTTCCCGGGCTCTGCGAAGCGGACGGAAAGGGCGGCTATCGCGGCCTCGAGATCGATCTCGCGCACGCAATCGCTCGCGAAGTTTTGCAGAGCGAGGAACCACGCATCGAGTTTATCGCCCTCGGACAGAGCGAGCGTATCTCGGCGACGCGTTCGTGGCTGCAGATCTTCGATAAATGGCGTCGGACGCTCGCGATGTTCGGCACGTTGATCGGAACCAATTGGTGGAACCTTGCGATGCTCGGTGCGCTACCCGAATTTCTCTGCCCGCGCGAATGCGTCGGAACGCTCGATTTCGTCGGACTCGATTACTATTGGGGCGTGCCCTCGATTCGCCCCGGGGAGCTTCAGCGGCTCGGTGCGGCGGCGGAGTGTCGATACGCCCAAGCCCCGGTCTGGCCGGGCGAGCTCGAGCGCATTTTACGCCAAGCACACGAGCAGTTTCCCGATAAACCGATCGTCGTTATCGAGAACGGCTGCGTCACCAGTGCCGACGGCTTCTCACGCGCCGCGTATCTCGCCGCGCACGTCGCCGAAGTCGATCGCGCGATTGCGACGGGAGTTCCGGTCGAGGCCTATCTCTGCTGGAGCATTACCTCGAATCGCGAATGGGGCTTACCCTTCGACGACAATAGCGACTTCGGGCTCTACCATATTGACCTCGACAACGATCCCGCATTGAAACGCACGCCGACCGAAGCGAGCGCGCGCTACGCCGAGATTATTGCGAAGCATCGGGCGCCGCGGTAATCGCTCGCGCCATCGCCGGATCGGCGAGCACGTCGGCGAGCGAACTCGCGAGCCGAACGCGGCCGTAGCTTTCGATCGTCAGGAGATCGTCGTCGAGCATCCGCTGAAGCAGTCCCAACAGCGGTGCAAAAAAATCACCCTTGTCGAGTAAGGCAATCGGTTTTTGGTGATAGCCGAGCTGCTGCCAGGTCAAGGCTTCAAAGAGCTCGTCCATCGTTCCGAAGCCGCCGGGGAGCGCGAGAAATGCGTCGGAAAGATTCCCCATCATCGCTTTGCGCTCGTGCATCGAGATAACGACGTGGAGCGCCGTTAATCCCTGGTGCGCGACTTCCGCTCGTTCGAGGGCGTGTGGAATGATGCCGGTAACTTCGCCGCCCGCCGCAAGGGCCGCATCGGCGAGCGCTCCCATCATTCCCACGCGCCCGCCGCCATAGACGATGCCGATGCCACGCTCGGCGAGCTCCGCGCCGACGCTGCGAGCAAGGGAAAGGAAGGTGTCATCGCGCCCCGGGCGCGATCCACAAAAAACGCAGATTCTCTTCATCGCAACCTCACGAATTGTACGTGTGGGAACGTGAGGCCTGGTGCGCGAGAGCGATCAGACGCCGTACACCACTTGGTTTTCGACCGAGGCGCCATTCGGTGAGACCGAAGTCAGAATGACGCGGATCTGGCCGCCTCCGAGCACGTTGAGCGAGATCGGCACGGTGAAGTTTCCGCTTGAATCGGCAGTGACGTCGGATTGGAACGTACCCGTTCCGATCTGAAAGAGGCCGCCGATCGTACTGGTGCCGGTCGCCACGATATGTATTTGCGAATTCGGTAGCGTGCGGCCGCTGAGCGTAAACGAACTTCCCGTGCGCGTATTAGGCGCCGGCGAAACGTTCACGATATAATTTTGCGCCGTACCCGTGGCCGTATTGGAGGTATAGAAGGTCCATCCGGTATTAAATGACGCGCCGTTCGAGGTCGTGCCACTCACGTTAACGTTGTGGCTGCCGGGATTGAGCGCGAAGCCGGGTGTCACGTCGAAACCGCTTGCATTGGTATAGACCAGCGAAGTCACGTCGTTGCCGTCGACGCTTACATGTAAAGAGTTGAGATCGACCTGTTGGTTGAACGTCGCATGAATTTTCGGATGCGTCGTTTTCACTGTTGCGCCGTTTGCCGGGTGTTCGTTATTTAAGTAAAACGATTGGCAGCTCGGCGTCTGCGTTGCGTAGGGTTGCGGTGTCGAAGGGCTGTTGTTTCCCGACGTTCCGATATACACGGTGGAGGTGTTGCCATTCCAATTTACGTTCGCACCGAGGGATTGGGCGACGAAGCGAAGCGGAACTTCCGTTCGTCCGTTCACCAAAAACGGAGCGACATCCATGGTTAGCGGATTACCATTGACCGAGGCGTTGAGCGAGCCGATTGCAAGATGCACCGAGCGCCCGTTCCCTTGGGCGTTGATATTCCCATTCGAGTACGTAACGGTCGATCCGAGGCGCTCGAATATCGCGCGCATCGGCACGAAGACCCGATTGTTGACCATGACCGGCGCCTGGTCGAAGGACATCACCTGGCCATTCACCACGACGGTAACGTTTTGAGCGGCCGCGGGAGCGAGAGCGAGCGAACCGACGAGCAGCGCGGTAGCAAAGGCAATACGAGCAGTAAATTTCATGATCGAGCGATCCTCCAAAAGTTAACCGTATCAGCTTCTCGAGAATGGGGCTGTCTAAAAGTGACCGTGGGGTCACTCACCGGAGGCTTGGGGGGAGCGTTCGGCGGCGCTTTTGAAACTCTCGTGCCATGAGTGACGAAAATCGCAGGCTCGTCTATTCGAGTGAGGGTGCTGCGATCGATCCTCCGGCAACGGCACGCCCGGGGAAGCCGGGGAAAGCGAAGCGTGGCCACCCGCTTCCGCCCGACGATGGGCTCATCCGGGTCGCCCGCGAACGGCGGCGTGCGGGGACCGCGAGCATTATCTACGGCGTCTCAGAACGCGACCTTCAAACCACTGCGAAGGCGCTCAAACAGCTCTGCGGCAGCGGCGGAACGGCGAAGAACGGTGCGATCGAAATCCAGGGCGATCACCGAGAACGAATCGTCGCATGGTTCGTCGCGCGGGGGCAGCGTGCGAAAGTTGCAGGCGGTTGACGCGTGCGACTCCCGGTGTTTTGAGAACGAAATGATCGAAGTCTCCCTGGCCGGGGGTGAAACTCCATGCTCGATCGTGCCGTATAAGCGGTATGTTCTTTTCGAAAGCGACGGCAGTCGCCGTGGCGATGAGCCTCTTTCTCGCCGGTGGTTTCGCCGATGTTCGGGCCGCAACCTTACCCGTTCTTCACGTACCGATGCTCGCCCACGAACCGACGATCGCCGGACGGGTCGACGCATCCTGGAAAGGAGCGAAGCGCATTCGGCTTCGCTACGATTTCACGAACCGGCGGCGAGCCGCGCACCCGTCCGTCGTTTACGTCGGGCAGGATGCTCGCGGGCTCGATATATCGTTTGTCGTCACTCAGCATTCACCGGTCGTCGCATCGACGTTCAGCAACGGCCCTGGAGTTTTCGGTGATGACAACGTTCAGGTCTCGCTCAACCCCCAAGGCCTGCAAGGGTTCTCCTATCAATTTATTGCCAATGCACGCGGGGCGCGCTTCCAGAACTCGTCGGAGAACAGTGCCTATTCGCCGCAGTGGAAGGCCGCGGGCCGGATTACAAAGACCGGCTACGTGGTTACCATGCACGTTCCGTTTGCCGTCCTCCGCACGGGTGGCTCTCACGATTGGAGAGCGCAATTTCAACGGTTTTCAGTTCATAATAACGCGAGCGATCTTTGGAGCTACGATCCTAATGCAACCAGTCCATTCGATACGCTCTACGCCGGGACGCTCGACGGCGTGAACCCGGTGGGCGCCCAGGGCGCGGGTTCGAGCCGCCCGGCAGCGCGCTTTCAACCCTATGTGCTCGGCGTTGGGCGCTCCGCTGCCGCCGGCGGCTCGAGCTCGCAAATCGGGCTCGATATGGCGGTGCCGATTACGCCGACGGCCTCCTTTGTCGGTTCGTTTCACCCTGACTACTCCAACGTCGAAACCGACCAGCAAACGATATCGCCGACAGCGTTCCCGCGGCAATATCAAGAGGTACGGCCGTTTTTCACGCAGGTGGGGAATGCATTCAATTATACCCTCGGCTGCCAGAATTGCCCGCAGACGCTCTACACGCCGGCGATTCCCACGTTTCGTCAAGGATACGGCGTCGAAGGTACGCAGGGCCCGCTCACCTTCGCCGGTTTCGACGCCGTCGGCACCCAGCGGAGCGATCTCGCCGATGCCGTCAACTACGCACACTCATCCACGAGCGGAATCGAGCAGGTCGATCTGCAGCGCGTCACGGTGAACACACCTAGCCTCATCGACAACACCAGCTCGCTTAATGGGGGATATTTCAGCACTCACGGGCATTGGTTTGCATACGCTAATTACGCACGCGAGGACGGCACGCTCGTCAGCGACCCCAGCGCAGCCCATTACGGCGAAATCGGAGCAGGTATTAAAAATGCGAATACCGTCTTCGTGTTGGCACACCAATTTATCGGTTCGCAGTTCAATCCCGTCGATGGGTACGAGCAGCAGAACAATATCGGCGGATACCTATCGTACTTCCAGCAGACATTTCATTTTTCCCCAAAGTCGAAACTGCTCGACATTGATGTATTCCTAAACGATTCGCGGTTTTGGAACCACCTTTCACTGCCGGCGCAAAGTAATGGAGGCGGGGAAATAAACATCGACTTGAAGGATCTCTGGTCGGTTCGAGCTTTTCAGCAAAGTACGTTCGTGATGTCCTCAAACGGCGAGTATCTTCCTTTCAGCGTAGGGAATGGGGCGTCGATCGGTTACAATCTCGATTCGAACTATGGTAAGCAGCTTACATACGCCGAGGGGCCGTATTATCACGGTCACGCGGCGAACTGGCAGTTTGTCGATACCATGCCGCTTCGCCGAAACCTGAGCTTCTCGCTCAATCTGAATGAAAATAGCTATGCCTCGAATCGCTCGACGGAGCCCTCGTTCAAGCAATGGCTCAATTCGGCGAGCCTGAACTGGCAGTTCTCGCAAGACGCGTCGTTTTCGCTTGGTGCACGGCGCATCAACGGCACGAGCCTACCGACCTCGTACTTCACGCCGACGTTTACGCCGATCTTCGCCGATAACTTGAGTGCGGCGTTCCACTATCTGCACGGGCATAACGAGTTCTATCTCGTCTACGGCGATCCGAACGCCCTCACGACGACTCCGGCCGTCTTCTTCAAGTGGATCTTCTACGCCGGGGCTGAAAAGGGAACGTAGCAGGCGAATTTATCGTCGATGAGTGCCACGATACCGGGGCCGGGGCGCGCTGAGACCTTCGCGCGCTTGGGAATGCAGCCGTTTCGGCGGTTGCCTGCATTTCTCGCGGAGATCGCCGAGAGATTCGGACCGGTCGTTAGCTTCCATATCCCACTCCGACGCTTTCTCTTTCTCAACGACCCGCAGCAGATCAAAGACGTGCTCGTCACGCAGCAGCACGCATTCGTGAAATCCGAGGGCGGGCGCGCGCTGCGTCGCCTGCTCGGAAACGGTCTTCTCACCAGCGAGGAGCCGGAGCACCGGCAGATGCGCCGCATCGTGCAGCCGGCATTCCATCGCGAACGGATCGCCGCATACGCACGTTCGATGCTCGCGCATGCGCAGGGCTGGTGCCGGGAGCACGCGGATACAACGTCGATCGAAATGCACTCATCGATGAGCGAGTTGACGCTGCGCATCGCGAGCGAGACGCTCTTCGGCGTCGATGTCGGCGAGCAGGCGAGTGAGGTTCGCGCCGCGCTGCGCGCTACTATGGAGAGTTATCCGTCGGGGATTGGGCCGCTCGGGCAGATTCGATCGCGGCTCGGTTTTCTGCCCATAACGCGACGCTTCAACGAAGCGCGGACGCGGCTCGATGCGATCGTCTATAGCCTCATCGCGCAACGACGAGCGAGTGCCGAAACCGGTGGCGATGCACTATCGCTGTTGATCGCAGCGGAAGATGCCGAGGATGGGTATCGCCCCTCGGATCGACAGGTGCGCGATGAAGCGCTCACGCTTTTTCTCGCCGGGCACGAAACGACGGCGAACGCGCTACTGTGGACGTGGTATCTGCTCGCGCGCCACCCTGAGGTGGAGCGGCGACTGCACGATGAGGTTGACGCCGCTGATTTTTCGCGCGACCCGATGGAGCTCTGGGCGAGCCTGGAGTATACCCGCCGCGTATTTCGAGAGTCGATGCGTCTCTATCCGCCGGCGTGGATCTTCGGGCGCGAGGCGCGCGAACCGGTGAAGCTCGTCGGCGGCTACGATGTGGGTGCGGGAACGACGGTGCTGATCGCTCCGCTGGTGTTGCACCGCCGCCCGGATCTCTTTCCGGAGCCGGCGCGCTTCGATCCCGACCGTTGGCTGCACGCCGAGGTGCCGCAGTTCGCGTACGTCCCCTTTGGTGGTGGTGCGCGCCGTTGCATCGGCGAGGAGTTCGCGTGGACCGAGGGCGTGTTGGTGCTGGCGAGGCTCGCGCGCGCATTTCGTTTCGAGATGCGCGACGAACGTGTGCTCGAGATGGTTCCGCTCGTGACGTTACGCCCGAAAGGGCCCGTCGCAATGCGCGTTACGCGTCGATCCTCGTCATAGCCCTATATTGTCAAAGTCCTCCGCCGACGCACCGTAGCTTTCGAGCTCTAGCGCCGCATCGGGGTGAGCGGCAATATACGAGACGATCCGCTCGCCTTCCATCCGAATAGCATCTCGGCGAGTATTGGCGGATTCCATCTCGAGGAACTCGCGATCGGTCGGTGCGGAGCTAGCCTCATTGTCGTTTCCCATGATGCCGTAATCGTATCATAACGATTTGGAGGCTAGGATCCTTAGAGCGAGCGGCTTTTGGGATAAAAAACCGAGCGGGGCAAGTCCTGCTTGAAGCAATGCCACGGCGTAATTCCAGGACGATGAAAGCGATCTTTTATGGTCGAGAGCGAGGCGCGCCGCATGGTCCTATCGGTCGGCCTGTCGTACCACCATCGTCCGTTGAATGTCTTGTATGCCCATCCTACCGGGAGGAGGGTTCCATCATCCTCGGTAGCGACGTAGGCAACGATATTCACCACGGAGCTTGCAGCGGTGTTGCGAGGCTTTCCGATGTTCGAGTTTCCCAGCCATTCCGGAGCGCTGAGGCACGAATCCCCCGAGCGTGGCGTGGCATTGTGGAGCGGCGGCATCTCTGCCGCGAGACGAAAAGCGATTGCGGGTGGTACGGAAATCGGAAGGTTCGATTGTCGCGGGTCGTAGCCGACGGTAAATGTGTGTGGTACGAATCGCCACTGCGTGCCGGTGCGTTTAAATAATGCTGTGCCATCGATTCTCGGCGTAACCCAGCGGAGCCAGGCATAGCGCGAAACCTGAAGCACGTGGGCTATTCGTGCGTTCGCATAGGGATGCCCCCAACGCTGCGTGCGAACGTAGTGCTCGAATGCCGCCTTCAGGCGCGGCGGAATCGGGGCTGAGGCCGCCCCGATTCCCGCCAGCAAAATTGCACCGAGCGTCAGAGCCCTACGCAAGGACGAGTTGTTCGTTCTGCGCGCCGGCCTTGCGGAGCGCTTCGGCGATCATCTGCTCCTGGAGCTCCGGCACGATCCAGCGCGCCTGTGCGTCGGGCGAGAGTTTGTCGATCGGGTCGAAGTAGAGAAACGCCTTGCCCGGCTTCACGCTCGGTGCTGCATAGACGGCGATCCCGTTTTCGCGGTCGTAGTATTCGTACGAATGGACGTCGCGTTTTCCCCCGCCGCCCGGCGCGTCGCAAACGAAGGTCGGCGTATTGAAACCGGCGGTGCTTCCGCGCACGAATTTCTCGGTATCGGTCGCCGTTTGAATCGTCGTGCGCAGTTCTTCGACACCCTTCACCATATCGTGCATGTACACGTAATAAGGATGCACGTTGACGTGCCCGAGGCGCTTCACGAGCATCGCCATCCGCTCGGGGGTGTCGTTGACGCCGCGAATTAACACCGACTGATTGCGGGTAAAGATGCCGCGCTCGAAGAGCATGCCCATCGCCTTTTGCGTGATCCACGTAATCTCTTCGGGTGCGTTAAAGTGCGTGTGGAGCACGACGTCCTTGCCGAGCTTGCGGCCGCGATCGACGATGGCGGTAATCGCATCGAGCCACTCGGTGTGCGTGATAATCTTCATCGGCATGATCGCCGGGCCTTTGGTGGCAAAGCGCATGCGACGAACGTGCGGAATATCGAGCAGTGCGTTCCCAATGAGTTCGATATTCTTCGGCGGCAATTGATAGGTGTCTCCGCCGGAGATTACGATATCTTCGAGCTCGGGGCGCTCGCTGATATATTGAAATGCCTGCTGCCACTGCGCGGGGGTCTTGGCGAGCGAGACTTTATCGACTTCCTCGGTATCGGGGCCGATTGCGTAACTGCGCGTGCAAAAGCGGCAATAGACCGGGCAGACGTTGAGCGGCAGAAAGAGCGCCTTATCGGTGTAACGGTGCACGAGCCCCGGCACCGGAGAGTCGTCCTGTTCGTGCAGAGAATCGAGCGTGAGGCGCGGGTGGTCGGGGAGCAGTGAACTCGCCATCGGAATAAATTGTCGACGGATCGGATCGTTGTGCGGATCGTTCCAATCGATGAGCGAGAGTGCGTACGGAGAGACGCGCACGGCCATCGGCGCGTGGGCGAAACCCGCCTCGATATCGGCGACGAACTCCGAAGGCGCGAGGTCGCGAATGGTGCCGATTAGCTCTTCGGGCGTCTTAATCGAATGTTTTTGCTGCCAGAGATGATCGAGGAAGGTCGCTTCATCGACCTCGCGATACGCCGGGACGTGGCGCCAGAACTCTCCCTGTTTCAGATTCTTGTACGCAAACTGCGATGCTTCCGCTGCCGGTTTCTTATGGACAATCTCGCTCATGGTCGCTGCCTCCGATAGATGGGGTGGATTACGAACGCGCGTATTTCGCGTCAAAAAATGAACGTATGGCCGGGAATTCGCGAAGCGTCTGCAACGCGATCTCGGCATGGTTGCGGGCGTACCCGTTGCCGACAATCATGGTAATATCTTTTGCCGCACCTTCGGCTCCGAGTGCGGCCGCCGTAAACGAGGTGGACATCGAGAAGAAGTAGAGCGTCCCGTCCTCTTTCGTGCAGAGAATCGACGCAAGTTCGGTGCCCGGCACGTTCACGCAGTTAATCACGACATCCGCGAGTTCGGGAAGCAGCGCTTCGACCTGCCCGCTCACTCCAAGCGTATCGCGCGCATCGGCGACGACGAACGCATCGACGTACCCTTCGCGCTGAAGCAGTTTGGCGGCCTCGGTCTCCGCGCTCGGCGCGATGCCGATCACGCGTCCGCTCGCCCCGACGGCGCGTTTGGCGCGAGCGCACGAAAGCATCCCGCTCTTCCCGTCGGCACCGATAACGACGACGCTCTGCCCGGGTTTGCAGAGCCGCGCGACCTGCGCCGGCGCGCCGGCGACATCGAGCACCGCGAGTGCGACGTTCTCGTCGATATCCTCCGGAAGTTTCGACCAGAGGCTCCGTTCGAACAGAATCGCGCTCCCTTCGATCCAGATACGCCCGGTCTTGGTGCAGACGCGCGTGATGCGCCGGATATGGAGCGGCGTGAGCGTCAGCGAGACGAGCGAGGCGATGCGATCGCCGACCTTCAAAGCAATGCTATCGCGCAGGGCTTCGCCGATCTCGGCGACGCGTCCGATAAACATGCCGCCACTCCCGGTAACGGGGTTATGCTGCTTGCCGCGCGTCGCGACGATCTTCTCAACGTGCGCGCCGATGCGCGCTTCATCGCCCGCCTCGGCGTCGGCGATCTGTTTGAACGACGCGGAATCGATATTGAGAACTTCGACTTCGCAGAGAATCTCGTTCGCGCGCGCGACCGGTGTATTATCGAGGCGCAGGGCGCTCTGCGGCATCGCGCCGGAGGGTTCGAGGACGCGATGCGTTCCGAGTGGATGGAGCGATTTTTCGATGGTGGTCGTCATGGTAAGAGCGAGATGCCTCCGCGTTCGAATGGGGTTGAGAGCACGATCGTCGTGCGCGTGCGCGCCATGCCGCGCATGGTTTTTAAGCGCGTGAGCAGATCGTCGAGGTGATCGGTCGAGCGCGTCATCACCTTGCAGAGAAAGGACTCTTCGCCGGCGACGCTATGCACTTCGACGATCTCGGGGATCGCGCCGAGCGCATCGGTGAACGACGTGTAATCGCAATCTTGCGTGGTGTAGCAACTGATGAACGCGATCAAGCCGAGGCCGACGCGCTTCGCATCGAGTTGCGCTGCGTAGCGGCGCACGAAACCGCGTGCTTCCAAACGCTTCACACGCTCGTGCGCTGCGGGCGCGCTCAAACCGACCAGAGCGCCCAGCTCGGCATAGGTCGAGCGGGCGTTGCCCTGGAGGGCATCGAGGAGAACGGCGTCGAGATCGTCGAGCTCGCTCTGAGCGATCGAAAGAGATACGGTCATATGCTTGGTTTGCCGAACATTATTCGGCCTAAGCAGTGTAGCACCGTCGATTCATTCAGCGCAAGGGGCTGGCGGTATCCTCCAGAGCGCGTCGGGCGAGGACCCGGAGCATCCGCTTCCGGTAGAGGAGGCTCGCGTTCGCGTTGTCGAGCGGCTTCCCGGCAAATGTGCCTCTGCCTATCTGCGGCCCCGCGGCGAATGAGGACGTGTTGCTGCAACGATCCGGGGACGCCGCACCCATAACGCGTGGCGATCGTTCGTCGGAGACGCGCATATTGCATACGCCCGGGCTTCGCATGAAGTGCGAGATATCGGAGGGCGCTTTGTGCTGAAGGGAGCGATGCCCTCGCAGCTAAAGGCGCCGCGAACGAAGGAGCCGCGAGGATTGGTATGGCCGACACGAAGCATCACTATCACGTACGAATGATCTGGACGGGAAGCAGGGGCGTTGGAACCACATCCTATCAAAGCTACGGACGCGATTATGACTTGATGGCCGACGGCAAGGCGACGATCAAGGGATCCGCCGACCCGCAGTACCGCGGCGATGCGGCCCTGTGGAATCCCGAAGAACTCTTGCTTGGTTCGCTGAGTGCCTGCCATCAACTCTGGTATCTCCATCTCTGTGCGAGCGCCGGCGTCGTCGTTCGGGCCTATGAAGATCGAGTCGAAAGTACCATGGTCGTTCATCCCGATGGAAGCGGCGAGTTCATCTCGGTTCTCCTCCGGCCATCGGTCACGATCGACGTCGGCTCCGATCGCGAGCGCGCACTCGCACTCCACGCCGAGGCGGCGAACATGTGCTTCATCGCGCGCTCGGTAAAGTTTCCCGTCGCGCACGAGCCGACGATTGAATTCGAGCGCGCGGCATCGTGATGCGTCGCACTGCCGCAGCCGCGCTGCTGCTGCTCGTAGCGGCCTGCTCGCATGGGCCACGTACGAACGCCCCGGCGCAGACGGTGCGCTTTGCGATCGCCGCCGACCCGACGACGCTGAACCCGCTCTTTCTCACCCCCGACGCCGCATCGGTCGATCAGCAAGTCGCGCGCCTTCTCTTCGAGCCGTTCGTCGATCTCGATGCGCGCGGGCATTTGGTGCCGGTTTTGCTGCGCGAGATTCCGACGCGCAAAAATGGTGGGATCTCGGCGGATGGTCGCACCATCACCTACCATCTTCGCCCCGGCGTGCGTTGGAGCGACGGCGTGCCGCTCACCAGCGCCGACGTGCTCTTCACGCTGCACGCCATTCTCGACCCGCGCAATCCGGTACGAACGCGCGAAGGCTACGATGCGATCGATCGCGCCGTCGCTCCGAATGCAAGCACCGTCATCCTGCATCTCCGCAAACCGTGGGCTCCGGCGGTCGCGACGTTTTTCTCCTACGGTATCGAACCGTACGCGGTCGTGCCGGCGCACGTGCTCGCACGCGTGCGCTCGCTGCGCACCGCGGCTTTTAACGGAGACCCAACGGTCAGCGACGGCCCCTATCGCTTCGTGTCTTGGCGGCGCGGCGACCGGCTCACGTTTGCAGCGAATCCGCGGTATTGGCGCGGAGTTCCGCAAATACGGCGCATCGTCGCGCGCATCGTCGCCGATCCCGGCACGAACCTAACGTTATTGCGCACCGGCGAACTCGATTGGAACTTGATCGCCCCCGCGCAACAGGCCGCCCTTCGCGGCGCGCGCGATATTCGCATCGAACGCGTGCCGACGAGCGTCGTCGCGGGGCTCGCACTCAACGTCGAACGCGGCGCGCTAGGCGACGTACGGGTGCGGCGTGCGATCGCCGAGAGCATCGACCGCGAGGCGATATCTCGTAAGATCACCCTCGGCGTCTATCCCGTCGCCGATACGTTGCAGCCGAGCTATTCGTGGGCGCGCGATCCGAAAGTGCGTGCGCCGGGATACCACCCACGGCGTGCCGACGCATTGCTCCGAGCGGCGGGCTGGCTGCGCGGCGCGGGCGGGATGCGCTATAAGGACGGCAAGCAGCTCCATCTGCTCTACGTGCAATTCCCAGAATCGACGACTGGCGTTCTGGTCGCAACCTTTATTCAGCAGGCGTTGGAAGCGCGCGGCATTGCGGTTACGTTAAAGAGCGTCGGCAACGCGCAGCTGTTCCTGCCGAAGGATGGAACCCTCGCGCGCGGGCAATTCGACCTCGCCTATATCCCGTGGACGATGGGAATCGATCCCGACGACGCATCGATTTTACGGTGCGACGCGCCGGAAAATTACATGCGCTGGTGCGACCCGCTCGTCGATCGCCTGGAACACCGGGCACTCGAAACAAGCTCTCGGCGCGCTCGAAAACGGCTCTACGCTCGCATCGAGGAACGCGTCGCCTCGCAGGTGCCGCTGCTCGTCCTCTTCGATGCTTCCTATCTCTACGCGTACGATGCAAGGCTTGAAGGCTTCGCGCCGAATCCCGTCCTTCCAACCGCAACTGCTTGGGCCTGGCGCGTGCGCTCGGCCGCATCTCGGAGGTAACGCATGAACGCTGCTGCTACCATCGCCACCGCAGTCTCCCACATCTATCTCCTTTTTTATGCGCTCGCCGTGATTCTTTGGTGGAGAACGATGCGCCGTGCACGGATGGAGCACCGCGCGCTCGATAGCGCGTTCGTGTTTTGGGGCGAGCTGCTCTTTTGGTACGGCGGCCTCACGCTTATTTGGGCGGGATTCTTCCACGGTTACGAACAGCATATCGCCGCCGCGAGCATCGGTTGGCAGCCCAGCCCGTTCGAGTACGAACTCGGATGGTTCGAGATCGGCATCGGCATCGCGGCGCTCTTCGCCCGGCGGCAAAACTATGGCTATCGCTTGGCATTGACGATACCCATCGTCATCTTTTCGTTCGCCGCCGCCGCGCAACATATTGCGATGATGCTGACGAAGCAAAATTTTGCACCGAACAACGCCGGAATGATGCTCTGGCTCAACGATATCATCATGCCGCTGCTCTTGGCCTGGCTCGCGTTCGCCGCGCGCGAGGAGGGCCGCTAACCGCTGCCCCCTCAGGGCAGGGGAAGAAGCGCCGATGACCCGTGCGGCATCGCGATGGTGATAATCCCCGGGGCGTAGAGGAGCGGAGATCCGGCGCTGCCGCGTGCGACATCGATGCGAACCAGCGCGTTGTCTCGCATATCGATAACGTAGGCGCTCGCGCCACCGGGGGTAAATGCAGCTTCGAACGGCGCGCCGCCGACGACGATATCGGGCAATACGCGGCGCGTCGTCAGATCGATCGGCGTCACCGAGATCCCGTCGAGGTTGGGAACGTAGGCGAGCCTTCCGGTCGGCGCGATCGCGACCATCTGCGCTTGCGCGCCCGCCGGAAGAACGGCGAGCGTTTGAAGCGCGGCGGTATCGAGCACGCTCACGTCGTCGCTGCGATTGTTTGCCACGTAGAGCGTGCGCCCGTCGCGTGATATCGCGATCCCCGTCGGTTCGCGGCCGACGGCGACGGCGGGAAGCGCGCGTTGCGTCTGCAGATCGATCGGCGTCACGCTATTCGCAGCCTGATCGGTCACGTAGATGCGCGATCCATCGGGGCCGACGGCGATCCAGCGTGGATGCTTGCCGACCGCAATCGGCGCGCCGACCTTCAAGGTCGCGAGATCGATCCGCTCCACCGTATTCGCGCGATAATTCGCAACCCAAACCCCATTCCCGTGCGCCGAGAGCGCGAGCCCATCGGGGCTTTTTACCGGAATCGTTGCGACGACCCGGCGCGTCATCGTATCGATCGCGCTCACGCTATCGCCGCCGCGGTTACCGACGAAGAGCATTCGATCGTCGCGCGAGAGCACGGCATCGAGCGGATTCCTCCCGACCGCGACCGCCGCTCCGCGCGCCTGCGTGCGTAGATCGAAGGGAATGACGGTGTCGTGCGAGCGATCGATGAGCCATGCGAGCGTATCGGGGTCGATACCGCTCGCGCTCGCACGGTAGAGCAGAGCCGAGGGAAAGCGAGCGCCGTTCCCCGCGCGTGCAATGACGCGAATATCGTAGAGTCCGGCGGGTGCATCGGCACTCGCAACGCTGAGAGCCACGCTCGTGCGGCCGCCGGCGGGTACGAGGAGCGCACCGCTCCGCGGCGTTACGTGAGCGGGGGCGGCGATCGCCGTGCTCCAGGTGACGCGGTGCGCGTGCGCGCCGGGATTGATGACGGTAAATCCGCCGGGTGCGCGTACGAGCGTCATCGCCGTCGAGGCCGGAAACCGCACGCGTGCCGGTGCGTAGGAGGGCGGTGCATCGGCGCGCGCGCTCCCCCACGAACGATTCGGCTGCGCTCCCAAGGCGAAGGAGAGATGGAGCGTTCCCGCCTGCGGGAGCGCGATCCACGGGCGATTCCATGCGCGCCCATTCACCGAGAGCCGTTGAACGTATGGCCTATCGGTAGCGGCTTGCGGTGCGTCGATCGTAATAATCGGCCCGCGTGGCGGCGTAATGACTGCATGCTTGAAAAGTGGTGCACCGATATCGAGATAGCGTTCGGCCGGATTTTGCGGATAGAGCCCGAGCGCACTCCAGACGTACCACGCGCTCATCGTTCCGAGATCGTCGTTACCGGGGAGCCCGTCGGGGCGATCGCCCCATAAACGCATCATCGCTGCGCGGACGACGCGTTCTTCGCGCCACGGTGCGCCCGCTGCAAGATATACCCATGGGCTGCCGATGCTCGGTTCGTTCCCGAGCCAGGCATAGGGCGCGCTCTGCCCCGCATTGAGATGGGTAAAGAACGCGTCGAGGCGCTTCCTGGCGGCGGCGCGGCCGCCCATACCGCGGAAAAGATCGCGCAGATCTTGCGGCACCATCCAAGTATATTGCGCGGCGTTTCCTTCCTGGAAACCGCTCTGCCCGTTCTCCCCGATCCGCGTGCGCTCGAATGCGCCGCTGGGGCCACGCGGCGCGATTTCACCGAGCGAGCGGTCGAAGAGATGCGACCAGTTTGCGCTACGTCGAAGAAAGGCATCGGCGAGCTTGCCTTCATGTAATGAAGCTGCGAATGCCGATATTGAAAAATCGTCGAGGCTGTATTCCAGGGTCTCCGACGCACCGTTGGGTACCGGGGAGACCGAGGTCGTGTAAACATTGGGAATGTAACCGAGCCGGTTGAAATCGCCGCCGGCGGGACGTTCTTGATACCAACCGAATGCGGGCTGCGTATTGGTATCGTTCGCTCCCTTCACCATCGCCGCTAACGCGCGATGCCGTGAAAAATCGCGAGCCCCGAATGCGTACGCCCCGGCGATTACCGGATCGACCGAATCGCCGCCCATGACGCTCGTCGGGGAATTTGCGAGCGCCCAGCGGGGAAGCCATCCATCTTGCCGCGCGGCATCAACGAGCGACTGCACCATATCGCTCGTGCGGCGTGGAAAGAGAAGCGCGAGCAACGGAATCTCGGTGCGATAGATATCCCAATCGGAGAAATTCGCGTAGAACGCGTGCCCTGCCGCGTCGCGATGGATCTTTCCGTCAAAGCCGCGATAGCGGCCATCGACGTCGCTAAAGAGATTGGGGTGCAACATCGTGTGATAGAGCGCACTGTAAAACGTCCGCAAATGTTCGGTGCTGCCGCCCGAGACGCGAACGCGCCCCAATACTCGATTCCAACGTTCGAGCGCACGGTCACGGACTTCGACGATACTCCAGGAACGCGCAGAGGCGCGGAGGTTTCGCCACGCGCCGCGCTCGCTTACGAAGGAGATCGCGACTTGCATGCGGACGCCCCGTCGTTGGGTAGTGTCGAAGCGTAGCCAGGCCCCGGCTTTGCGTCCGACGCCGTTTTCGTAAAGCCCCGAAGCGACAAACGGGCGGTTAAAGCGCGCCGCCATATAGACCGTGAATCGATCGGGCATGCCGCAGAAATGTCCGCTCCGTGCGCTCGCTTCCAGCGCGTCGTTGCCGACGAGCCGAATCGATGCGGTGCTCACGCCGGCTTGGTCGGAGGCGGGGTTAACGGTGAGTATTGCATCCTGCGAACGCGGAAACGTGAAGCGCCCCAATCCGCTGCGCGACGTGACGGTGAGTTCGGCTCGAATACCCGGATCGCCGAGCGTGACTGCGTAATAGCCCGGCGCCGCGATTTCGCCGACGTGCGAAAATGGTTGGGAGATGCCCTGAAGTGCGCTCGGTGGGGTGCCGAGCAGCGGCAGCACCGCGAAGTCACCGAAGACGTTGCAGCCCGGGCCGCTAAGATGCGTCAGACTGAATCCGGTCGTCGTCGTATCGTTGAATTCATAGCCGCCGCCGGCATTCTGCGAGGGCGTATCGGGGCTCCATTGCAGCATGCCGAAGGGCACGTCGGCACCCGGAAAATCGTCGATGGGCCCGCCGACCGGCGTCCCCGAGGTTCCGACGAATGGGTCGACGTAGGAGACGGGCGTCGTGGTCGTGCGCGCTGCGGCGGCGAGAGCTGTGCCGGGGAGTGCGAACGCTACGAGTGCAAGCAGAATCTTTCGTAACGCTCGCTTCACCGATTAGAGCGCCTTCACCGCCGAGGTAAGTGCATCGACGCTCGCTTTTGCATCGCCGAAGAGCATCGATGTATTCGGCATTTCATAGAGCGGGTTATCGATGCCGGCGAAGCCCGAACGCATCGAACGTTTCAGCACGATGACATTCGCCGCTTTATCGACATCGAGAATCGGCATGCCGTAGATCGGCGAGCTCTTCACGTTGCGCGCGGCGGGGTTGGTTACGTCGTTCGCGCCGATGACCAAGGCGACATCGGTGGTGGGGAACTCCGGATTCGCGTCTTCCATATCCAGCAGCTGCTCGTAGGGTACGTTCGATTCGGCAAGCAGGACGTTCATATGCCCCGGCATGCGGCCGGCGACGGGATGGATAGCATAGAGCACTTGAACTCCTCGCTTTTCGAGTTGATCGGCGAGCGCTTTGACCGAGTGCTGCGCCTGCGCGACGGCCATGCCGTAGCCCGGAACGAAGATAACCTTCGAGGCATAGGCCAACATAATCGCGACATCGTCGGCACTCGCGCTGCGGATCTGTTGCGGGCCGCCGCTTCCTGCCGCCGGTTCGCCGCCGCCGCCGGAGCCAAAGGCGCCGAAGAGCACGTTGGTGAGCGGGCGATTCATCGCTTTGCCCATCATCACGGTTAGCAGCGTTCCGCTCGCACCGACGAGAGCGCCGCATATAATCAGTAAGGGCGAATCGATTTCGAAGCCGGTGACGGCGACGGCAAGGCCGGTAAAGGAGTTGAGTAGCGAGATGACCACCGGCATGTCGGCGCCGCCGATCGGCAGCACGAAGAGCACGCCGAGGAGCAGCGAGCAGAGTAACAACCCGAGGAAAGCGAGCATCGGCATCGTCCCCAAGGTTGCGATAAACCAGCCCGCGAGGAGCAAAATCGCAATGAGAATAGCGCCGTTGACCACTTGTTGCCCCGGATAGGTAATCGGTCGCCCGGTCATCAGTTCCTGAAGTTTCAAAAACGCGATGATAGAGCCGGCAAAGCTCAAGCAACCGATGATCGCCGAGAGCACGAGCGATACCGAGATGACTGCGTTCTCTCCCTTACCGCTAGCGAGAACGAAGAACTCCAAGGTCGAAATTAAGGCCGCGGCGCCGCCGCCCGCACCGTTATAGAGCGCGACCATCTGCGGCATGGCAGTCATTTTCACGCGCAGTGCAGCGACGATACCGATCGTACCGCCGAGAATGACGCCGATGAGGATAGCCCACCAGCCGATGCCTTGGGTCTGTAGGAGCGTGGAGACGAGGGCGATCGCCATGCCGAGCATCGCAAGGCGGTTGCCCGCACGCGCGGTGGGCGGCGAATTGAGTTGATGGAGACCGAAGATGAAGAGTGCGACCGCGACGAGGTTTACGAGGCTGAGCGCAACGATCATGAACGCGGGCCCTCCTTCTTTTTGAACATCTGTAACATGCGTTCGGTAACCGCGAAGCCGCCGAACACGTTGATCGCACCGAGCGTCAGCGCTGCGATGCTGATGATCGCCAAGAGCGGCGATGTGGGGCCGGCGAAGAGCGCTCCGACGACGAGAATCGCTCCGATAAAAACGATCCCGTGAATGGCGTTGGTCGCCGACATCAACGGCGTGTGCAGCGTTGTCGGCACTTTCGAGATCACCTCAAAGCCGACAAAGACCGCCAATAAGAGAACGGTTAATAATTGGATGAGATGTGCGATATCGTTCACGGCGTCGCTCCAATCAGTGATGTGCCGTCGTGGACGATACAAGCGCCGGCGATCACATCGTCTTTGTAATCGAGAGCGAGCGTACCATCTTTGGCGAACGGCGAAAGCAGGGCGAACAAATTGCGCGAGTAAAGTTGGCTGGCGTTATAGGGCATCGTCGCGGGCAAATTCGTCGTGCCGACGATCTGCACGCCGTTCTCGGTGATGACGATCTCGTCGGGTTTGGTGAGCGCACAATTCCCGCCGGCCTCGGCGGCGAGATCGACGATAACGCTCCCCGGTGCCATCGCGGCGACGGCGGCCTCGGTAATGAGAATCGGCGCTCGCCGCCCGGGAACCAGGGCGGTGGTGATCACGACATCGTTTTTGCCGATCTGCTCGACCATCCATTCGCGTTGTCGCTGCTGCTGTTCGGGGGTGAGCTCTTTGGCGTATCCACCCGCGCCCTCGGCGCTCTCGCCGAGATCGAATTCGAGAAATTTCGCGCCGAGCGATTGCACTTGCTCCCGTACGGCGGCGCGGACGTCGTAGCCGCTTACGACCGCGCCGAGGCGACGCGCCGTAGCGATCGCTTGTAACCCCGCGACCCCGGCGCCGAGTACGAGGGCTTTGGCCGGGGGTATCGTTCCCGCTGCGGTGGTAAGCATCGGGAAAAATTTCGGCAGCGCACTCGCGGCGAGCAAGACCGCTTTATATCCGGCGATATTGCTTTGTGACGAAAGCGCGTCCATGCTTTGGGCGCGTGTAATTCGCGGTATTTTTTCCACTGCGAGCGCTTCGATACCCGCCGAAGCGAGACGTGCGGCGTACGCCGGGTCGCCCAGCGGATCGAGAAACCCTACAAGAAGCGCGCCTTTTTTGAGGCGCGCGATTTGTTGTTCGGTGGGGCGAGCGACGCAAAGGAGTGCGTCGGCGGAAGAGAAGAGTTCGTCTTCTTCCGCGATGATGCGGGCGCCGGCAGATTCGTAAGCGGAGTCTGGAAATGAAGCAGCGCGTCCGGCGTCGCGCTGCACGTGGATATCCAGCCCGAGTTTTTTAAATTTAGAGACGCTTTCGGGGACGAGTGCGACACGGCGTTCGCGCTCTGCGCTCTCACGCGGTACGGCAAGTATCATCTGCAGGGCATACGGCTCCCGCCGGGCGACTCCTATCGAAACTCGGCGATTAAAATAATGAGGAGCACCGAAAACCCGACGATACCCCCAAAATGCGCGAAAAGTTCGCGGCGCATGCGGCGCAGATGCGCGTAGGCGATGGCGAGATCGAACGCCGAGAGCGCGATGCCGAGCGCGGCGAAAATCGCTAGCCCGAAGAGATCGTGCCGCGCCGCAGCGGCAAGGATCGCCGCCCCGAGGATTGCGTCGCGCGCCCCGGTCGCTCGTACGAAACCGAGCGCGTTCCCCTCGCGCACCGGAAGCCCGTAGGCTTGCGCGAGCCGCAGCGGCGCAACCACTGCGAACCCACCGATCCCCAGCAAGGCAGAGGCTGCGAATGCCGAGAGCGAGATGCCGAGGTTCGCGGGGATCACGAGAGTGCGATGCGCGTTCGCAGGGATCCGATCCCTCCGATGCGCACTTCGAGCAAGTCGCCGTCGCGCAAGAACTCAGGAGGAGTCCGCGCGAAGCCGACGCCTTCGGGCGTACCGGTTGCGATCACGTCGCCGGGGAGCAGCGTCATGCCGCGCGAGAGTTCGGCGATAATGCGCGGAATCGAGAAAATCATCTTCGCCGTCGTGCTGTGCTGTTTTTCGATATTGTTGACGTACATGGCAATGTCGAGCGCTTGCGGATCGCCGATTTCGTCGGGGGTGACGATGGCAGGGCCGAGCGGGCAACTCTCGTCGAGGCTCTTGCCCTTCATCCATTGCACGTGTGCGCGCTGAAGATCGCGGGCGGTGAGATCGTTGCAGCAGGTGTAACCGAAAATAACTTCGCGGGCACGATCTTCGTCAACGTCGCGGCAGCGGGCACCGATAACGACGGCGAGTTCGGCTTCGAAATCGTATTCGCGCGAAATCGAGGCATCGAAGTGCGCGACCGCATCGGGGCCGATCAACGCGGTCGTCGCTTTGGTGAAGAAGGTCGGCACGTCGGGCAATTTTAGGTCGCGCCCGGCGGCACGGGCACCCTCGAGCGCGTGCTCGAGGTAATTACGGCCGACGCAGAAGAGGTTGCGCGGCGGAACGACCGGCGGCCCATAGACGAGCGCGGCCGCGTCGAGCGTCGGAGTTGCAATGCGCTCGGCGCGCCGTTCCGGGGGAAGCTCGATGAACGCGCGCATATCGGGCGCATCGATTCGCGCGACGAGCGTATCGCGCAATAGGCCGGGGCGAAGCGTGCCGTCGTCGTCAAAATAGGAAATCAGCCGCATGGGTTACTCCTTACGGCTGGTGAGGTGGAGAAAACCGCAGTAGCGGCATTCGTAGGTTCGCAGCATTGCAGCGGTACCGTTCATCAGCATGTGTGCGCGCGCCTCTGCTTCGCTGTGAAAGGTATCTTTCGTCCCGCAACTTCGCTCGCGGTCCGCCTCGCTACGCGGCCGATCCATCGTGCACTATGGAGAAGGGTGGTGCGTCGGCTTGGGCGTTGGTTTGAGCAGCTTCTTTAAACTGGGAAGATGCGGGTGTTCGTGCTCTTGCTGCGGGCGTTTGGCATCGTCGATCATCTGGTTCGCAGCGCCGGGGGCATTTCCCCAGTTTCCGCCGGCGCGAACGAGCGAGACGTGGCGGTAGATACCGTGGGTATGCGGATTATAATCGAAGGTGACGCGATAGAGCCCGACCACTGCGGTGCCGTCGGGGCGACGGATCCACATCTGCAGTACGTTGCCTAACGTATGCGCGTTGAAATTGAGATCCTTGCAGCCATGCTTCTGCGTGACCCGTACCACCTGGCCGAGGCGATTGACTTCGACCACGAATTCGGTATGCAATGGAACCGAGGGTGGGCGCGGCGTCATCAGCGGGTGCGCCGTCGCGGCTCGGGCGGCCGGGGCGAACGCCGGAAGGGTGAGGGTAGCGGCCGCCAGCAGGGCGGCGAGCAGGTTGCGAAGTTTTCTCATGAGCGTGCGGTAAACGATTCGTAGGGGCTGGGGGTTCCGCCTCCGAAGCGCGCTCTGCTCATGGAACGTCGTTTACGCGCGCTCGGGCTCGCCTGCGCTCTCCTCGTCCTATCGCTCGCCCCCGTGGGCGCGGCTCGCCCGATCGTCGATCTCCATCGGCTCGACGGCTATTTCGCGCTCTTCGCACACGATAGCGATGTGCCGTGGCGGCCGACGGTCGTACGCCTCGACACCTATTCCAGCGCTCCGGTGAGCTTTGCCGCCTACTCCGTCGACCCCGGCGACGTCCTTACGGCCGGGAGCAACTCGCGCCCGCGCGCGATCGACGTCAGCCACCGCCGAGCGGTGGTGCGCTGGAACTTCACCCCGCCGGGCGGATACCGGTTTCAGGCGAACGTCGTGCAGGTGCCGCTCGGGTCGCGCGCCGGCTTTTACGTCATCGAAGCGCGGCGCGGTGGGGTCGGCGAGCAGGTCTGGATCAACCGCACCGATGTCGGCATGATCGCCAAACAGACGCCGGGCGGCTTGCTGATCTATGCCACCGATCTTCACACCGGAAAACCGCGCTCGCACATGCGCGTGATGTTCGTGGTAAACCGTCGCTTTGTCGTCCGCTACACCGACGCACGAGGTATCGTACGCTGGGATCGTGCGCCGTGGCCGGTCTTTGCGCTCGGGCAGTGGGGCAGCAGCTATGCGTTCGTCTCGCTATTACCGCAAGCACCGCTGCCGGCCGAAGTTTTAGGCGTGCGCTTGGAGAGTGCGGTCGTGCACGCCGGCGAGAGTGTCCGCATCGTCGGTTTCGCGCGCACGCGCGACGGCGATCTGTTGCGGCCGGCGCGCGGCGACGTGACGGTGAGCGTGCGTAATGGCCCGATCTCGGTCGCCGACGTGCGCGTCCCACTCGATCGCGCCGGTGCTTTTTCTACCACCGTTGCGATACCCGCAGACGCGCGCAGCGGCGATTACGCGGTGCTCGCCCAGGGCGCTTCGGGAATCGCGGGCGCGACGTTGCACGTCGATGCCGATGCCGACGGCATCGCATTGAACGTTCGTTCGGCGTGCAACGGCCGCTGCCCGGCGAACGCCGATATTCCGCTGCGCATCGAAGCGCGGCGCGACGGCCGCCCGGTCGACGATCTTCCGGTTACGGTGACGATCGTTCGCTCTCCGCATGTCGTCGTCGGGTTTCAGGAGAAACGCAGACCCTGGGCGATCTCGAAATGGCTTGAAACGACCGTGCGGACCGACGCCGAAGGTGCGGCAACCCTCGCCATTCCGAGGCCGACCGATGGCCTCGCATCGACCTACGGCGTTACGATTTCGTCGGGGGGCGCAAGCGCGGAGACGCGCGTTACCGTTCCCACCGCGCCGTTTACCGTTCGCGTGCGTCCCTTTCATCGCCGTCAATCGATCGGTACTCCGCTCGGCTTCGATATCTATGCGAACAACGTCGATACGCTCGCACCGCTCGGCGGTGCCAAAGTGGTGGTTACGCTCTCGCACGGCGCATCGGTGCAGCGCCAAGTCTTAACGCTGGGAAGCAACGGGTTCGTGCGTGGAGCATTTAGCACGCCCGACCTCGGTACCAACCTCATCATCGCCGAGATCGATCGGAACGGTGAAAAGGCGAAGGATGCCGACCAGGTCAACGTCGTTCCACAAGCGGAGGATACCGGCGAACTCGGCAGTGCTGCAGTTGCGCTCTCGCTCTCGCGCCCGCTCTTCAAAAGCGGGGAGCGCATCGGCGTCACCGCTCGTTCTCCCGGTGCGCGCGGCGATACGCTCTTTACGTTAGAGAGTGCGTTAGGGGTGGAATCCGACGTCGCAAGCGATGGAGATGGAAGCTCGCATGGCGCATTCACCGCCCGGACGGCACTGGGAACCGTATCGATCGGTGCGGCGATGGTGCGCGCCGGAGCGATCGCCTGGAACACGATCGCGCTGCCGCTCGATACCCCAGGACGCCCCGCGCAAGCGCGATTGCGAGTACTCGACGGCGATATGCACCCGGGCGCGCTTGCGAAACTCGCAATGGGGCCGTTCGCCGATGGTGCAGGAACGGTGGTGCTGCGCATCAGCCGGGGCGTTCCCTCGGGAAGCGCGCTCTTCGACGACGCACCGGGGTTACTCGCTGTCGGCGCGACGTTGACGCTCAATAGCGCGCCGCCCGAAACGACGTGGCACCCGTGGGTTGATTCGACCGGCAAGCACCCGGAGGTACTCGGTTTCGAGCGCGTTGCGTTGCCGCCGAGCAACCTCACCATCGCACAATCCGATACGTCGACGGTTGCGTGGAGCGTCGAACCTTCGCTCGGGGATATTTTGCCGTTTCATCTGCCCGGTGAATCGGGGCGTTACACACTCTCGATTTTGAAGATCTGCGACGATGGCCGCGTGGTCGCCGGCTCGATGCGTCTCGAGGTGCGCTGATGGCCGAGCAACGCCGCCTGCTCTTGCTCGATACGTACGGCCTCGTCTATCGCGCTTTTTTTGCGCTGCCGCCGTTGACGGCCGCAGGTGGAGTCCCGATCAATGCCGCCTACGGATTTACGACGACGTTGGTGAAGATTCTCGAGAACGAGCGTCCTACCCATGCTATTGCAGCGTTCGACCGGGGATTGCCGGCACATCGTAAGGAGATGATGCCGCAATATAAAGCGCAGCGCGAGGCGATGCCCGACGAGTTGCGCTCGCAATTTGCGTTGGTGCGGCGCGTGCTCGAGGTGTTCGGCATTCCCGTCGCCGAACTCGACGGAAACGAAGCGGACGACATCATCGCAACGCTCGCCGCACAAGCCGAGCGCGCCGGAGCGCAGACGTTGGTGGTTACCGGCGATAACGATCTCCTCCAGATCGTCGACGACGCCACGATGGTGCTCGCCACGCGGCGCAGCGTCACCGATCTGGTGCGCTACGACCGCGCTGCGGTGCGCGAACGATATGGTTTGAGCCCCGAGCAACTCGCAGATTATCGCGGTCTCAAGGGCGACCCGTCCGATAATCTCCCGGGCATCCCCGGCATCGGTGAAAAGACCGCAATCGCGCTCATGCAGGCGGCCGGTTCGCTCGATGCGTTGCTCGCCGATCCTTCGCTCGCCGGGAAACCGCGCTGGGAAGCGCTGGTACGCGAGTATGGCGACCAGGCACGGCTCTGCCGCGACGTATCGCGGGTCGATCGCAACCTGCCGGTAACGCTGGATTGGGAGGCGGCGCGGCTGCGCCCGCCCGACGCAGCGCGCCAATACGCGCTCTATCGCGAGTTGGAGTTCCGCACGCTGCTCCGGAAATTGGAGCCGCCGCCGTCGGCCGACTTGCCGTTGATGGCATCGCTGCGCGCCCCCGATGGAGCGTTTCGTTCCTACGTTGCCGCCGTCGATCCGCCCGATTTCGTGCAACTCGGCGAAGAGCTCGAGGCGATGGCCGGTTCGCCGTACGTTTCGCTCGCCGTCGAAGGTGATGCGATCGGCGTGAGTGCGGCCGCGCAAAAAGGCCTCTCGTTCCATCGCGACGCGTTGCGCGGCGAAGCGATTCGGCGTGCTCTCGAAAGCGCGTTTCGGGGCGCCGATGCAATCATGGGTTACGACACGAAACGCATCGTGCGTGCTTTCGATGACTATGGCGTTGAAGTGCCGCAATTCACCGACGATGCGATGCTCGCCGCGCACCTGTTGGAGCCCTCGCGCAGTTGCACCGACCCCGCCGAGGCGGCCCTGCTCGTCCTCGACGAAGAGCCCGTTCGCGATGCGGCGGTCTTCGCCGACATCGCCGCGCGCGTGGCGCGGCGGGCGACGGAGTTGCTCGCCGAACGCGAGCAACTTGCGCTCTACCGCGAGGTGGAGCTTCCGCTGCCGCCGATTCTCGCGCGGATGGAGGAGGCCGGCATTGCCATCGACGCGCAGGCGCTGCAGGCGTTCTCCCTCGAATTAACCGCGAGTATCGCAAGCATCGCCGAGCGAATCGTTGCCGCCGCAGGGGAACCGGTGAACATCGGTTCCCCGCAGCAGCTCGGGCGCGTGCTCTTCGAAAAGCTCGGCATTCCCGGCGGAAAGAAGAATAAGACCGGCTGGGCGACCGGGGTCGAAATCTTGCAGCCGCTCGCGCGCGATTATCCCATCTGCGCCGATATTTTGGAGTGGCGCGAACTCACGAAACTCAAGAATACCTACGTCGATGTGCTTCCGGGGTTGCGCGACCCGAAGGACGGGCGGATTCATACGGTCTTCAACCAAACCGTTACGGCGACGGGGCGCCTTTCGTCAACGAATCCCAATTTACAGAACATTCCCGTGCGCGCCGGTATCGGGCGCCGGATTCGCCGGGCTTTCGTTGCAAGCGGGCCGGGACGCTTGTTACTCAGCGCCGATTACAGCCAGATCGAGCTGCGATTGATGGCGCATCTCTCCGGCGACGAAGCGATGCGTCGCGCATTTCGCGAGGGCACCGATATTCACGATTTCACCGCGCGCGAGATATTCGGCCTCGCCCCGCAGGCGCCGATCGAAAGCGAGCAACGGCGCATGGCGAAGGTGGTGAACTTCGGGTTGCTTTATGGAATGTCCGATTTCGGGCTCGCCGCGCGTTTGGAGATCGATCGTGCCCTCGCACGCAGTATCACCGAACGCTACTTCGCCCGGTTTCCCAGCGTGCGCGCATACATTGCCGAGACGTTGGAGCAAGGCCGAAGGGACGGATACGTGAGTACGATTCTCGGCCGACGGCGCTATATGCCGGCGCTGGCTTCGAGCAACGCGATGCTTCGCAACGCCGCCGAACGTGAGGCGACGAATGCACCGTTACAAGGCAGCGCCGCCGACCTGATGAAGTTAGCGATGATTCGCGTCGATCGTAGGTTGCGGGAGAGCGGTGAGGATGCTGTGTTGCTTTTGCAGATTCATGACGAGTTGTTGCTCGACGTTGCGGCCGAGGCGCGCGATCGCGTTGCGGCTATCGTAAGCGAAGCGATGAAACACGCGATGGAGCTTGCGGTTCCTCTCGAGGTCAGCGTGAAAGCGGGTGAAAATTGGGCGGAAACGGAGAAAATCGATGCTTAGCGCACTCTATGCCGCACTGCTCATCGCACGGCAATCGTCATTACCCGTCGTGACGGTTCGTGCCCCACGAAGCGCTATGCACCTTTGGGTCGCGCGCAGCGAGCGCCAGCACGAACTCGGCTTGATGGAGCGAACCCATCTCGATCCGGCGCAAGGAATGATCTTCGTCTTTCGGCGCGAGAACGAACGGTATTTCTGGATGAAAGATACCTTGATGCCGCTCGACATGGTCTTTATCGAGCGCGACGGGTTGGTGCGCGCCGTCCTGTCGCGCGTGCCGGTGCTGCCGCCGGGCCTCCCCGACGACGCGATTCCCTTAGAGCACGCTCGCGCGCAATACGTGATCGAACTCGGTGCGGGCGAAGCGCTCCGACTCGGGATCGTCGCCGGTGAAAAATTGGCGATTCCCGCACTGCCGAAGTAACGCTGCCCGCTGCGATGCCCGAGCTCCCCGAAGTCGAGACGATCGCCCGCGGCCTGCGCCGCGCGTTGGTAGGCGAGGAGATCGTTGCGGTCGAGGTTCGCAAAGCGAAGATGGCGCAGGCGCCGCCGGGGCTCGATTTCAGTGCCTGCCTCTGCGGCGAAGCAATCGTGGGCGTCGAGCGGCGCGCCAAATACGTGGTCATCGTTCTGGGATCGGGGCGCCGTTTGCTTACCTCGCTCCGCATGACGGGGCGGCTGGTCGTGCAGGCTCCGGGCGAGCGGGATTTCCCTGCGACCTGTGTCGTGCTGACGCTCGCCGACGGGCGGCGGCTCTCTTTTGCCGACATCCGGACCTTTGGCCGCATGCGCTTGATCGAGCCAAACGAGCCGTGGGACGCCGATCTTGGCCCAGAACCGCTCGAGCGCGCCTTTACAGGCGAGCGCTTTGGCGCTATCCTTGCGAAGCGAAGAACGCCGATCAAGGCTTTGCTTCTCGATCAGCGGCGAGTCGCAGGCATAGGGAACATCTATGCATGCGAGTCGCTTTGGCTCGCCGGAATTCGGCCGAGTCGCCCTGCAGGGTCGCTGCGGGGGCCGGCGCGCGAGCGTCTGCACCGCTCCATCATCGAGGTGCTCGAACGAGCGATCGAGATGCGCGGCACGACCGTCGACGATTACGTCGACGCCGAGGGTCTCAAAGGCGGCTTTCAAAACGCCCTTGCGGTCTACGGACGACTCGGGAAAGGCTGCCCGCGCTGCGGGTCGCCGATTCGGAGAACGGTTATCGCGGGTCGAGGCACCTGGTGGTGCGGGCAATGTCAACGGTAAGCTTCGCAAAATAAAAAATTAAAGGCAGGACAACAATCATCTCTACCACCGAACTCGCCCATCCGCAGGGCGAAGAAGAAGATCAGCTCGCGCTCGAGCAGCGTCTTTACGAAGAATCGCTGCGCGTTCTCGATGAAGGCCAAGTTCTCAACGGCATGATCGTGCAGAAAGACAAAGACGAGTTTCTCGTCGATGTCGGCGGCAAATCGGAAGGCGTGTTGCCCTTCCGCGAGCTGTCGCTCGCGATCGACCCCAAGAGCCTCAAAGTCGGGGACTCGCTCGAAGTGATGATCCATCGCATCGACGAGCTCGACGGTACCCTCTTCCTCTCCGAACGTCGCGCACGCGCGCTTAAAACGTGGGAGAAAGTTATCGAATCGCACGAACGCGATGAAGTTATCGAAGCGACCGTCACGCAAGTGGTGAAGGGCGGCGTTCTCGTCGATCTCGGCATGCGCGGTTTCGTTCCGGCTTCGCAGATTCGCCGTCAACCCGTCGGCAATCTCGAAGAGACGATCGGTCAGCAACTGCGATTGAAAGTGATCGACCTCGACCACAAACGCCACCGCGTCGTTCTTTCGCAGCGTCTCGTTCTCGAAGAAGAGATGCAGGCCAAGAAACAAGAGCTGCTCGGCATGCTCGAAGTCGGACAGATTCGTGAAGGCATGGTCGTTCGGCTCGCCGACTTCGGCGCGTTTGTCGATCTCGGCGGCATCGATGGGCTGATTCACAATAGCGAGCTCTCGTATGCTCGTATCAAGCATCCTTCGGAAGTCGTGAAGATCGGCGACGTCGTTAGTGTCGAGATCATGAAGTTCGATCAAGATGCGAAAAAAGTCAGTCTCTCGCTCAAGCACGCGTTACCCGACCCGTGGGATCAGCACGCGGACAAGATCTACGAGACCAACCAACTCACCGCACAGATCGTCAAAGTGACCCCGAACTATCTCCTCGTCGAGATCGTTCCCGGCATTCTGGCGATGGTGCCTAAAGGCGAGTTCGATGGTGCTGCTAACTACGCGCAGGGGCAGGATGTCAGCGTCACGCTCCTCACCGTCAACCACGCGACCCGCCGCATCACCGCCTCTATCCAGCACGTCGCCGACGTTCCACTGGAAGAGATCGAAGCGATCGCTATCGATGAGGAAGCCGAGATCGGTCTTTCCACCATCGAGGCGAGCGAGCCCGTCGCCGAGGGTGAGAGCGCCAAAAGCGCCGAGGAAGAAACGCCGCAATAAGCGCGTCGTATCGACGACAAAAAGAGAGGGGAACGCGGGAACGCGTTCCCCTCTCTGCGTATGAAGCGCTCATGCGGATAGGACTGACCGGTGGCATCGGTAGTGGAAAAAGCGAAGTTGCGGCCGAACTCGCGCGTTGTGGTGCATTCGTTATCGATACCGACGAACTCGCGCGCGAAGCGGTTGCGCCGGGAAGTGCGGCGTTAGCGGAGATCGCGCGCCACTGGCCCGCTGCGGTCGTCGGCGGTTCGCTCGACCGAGCCGCGCTTGCAGCCGCGGTTTTCGATGACGACGCCGAGCGGCGCAAACTCAACGGCATTCTGCACCCAGAAATTCGACGGATCGCCTTCGCGCGCGAGAGCAAAGCCGCGCCGGGGCAGCTTATCGTGCATGTCGTACCGCTGCTCTTTGAAAGCGATTACGCAAAACTCGTCGATCGCACCGTCTTGGTGATCGCTCCGCCGGAGGTGAGGCTCGAACGGGTGATGGCGCGCGATAGCGTGCAGCGCGATGCGGTGCTCGCGCGCATGCGTGCGCAGATCGACCCCGAGAAAGCACGTACGCTCGCCGACGATATTATCGAGAACGACGGCGATGTAGAGCGGTTGCGGGAGCGCAGTCGCGCGCTCTACCAGAGGTTCGCAACGGCGCCGAGCGGCTAACCTCGAAACCTCGTACGCCGCGTAGCGAGCTCACTTGCCCGCGAACGACGATGCAGCTCCCGGCAGCGATGCCGCGAACGATACGCGAGAGTTGCAACGAATAGCCCGAAGCGGTCAGTGAATCTCGGTCGGCATCGAGCGTGCCGGCGATCGTCGCGACGCTGCCGACGGGCAGGTGCGCGACGGCGCTCGGCGCGAGCGGCGCGATAAAACGGAGCGTCCGCGCCGCGCGCAGGTTGGCGCCGACGCCTGCGAAGGTAGCGACGACGCGATAGGAGCCTTGCGCCGGGCTTGCGCCGTGGGCGTCGAGCGCGTTCCACACGTAGGTGACGAAGACCGATGCTCCCGGCGGAATGTTCCGCGCGTGCGTAGCGCCGAGCGTGCCTGCGCGCACATTTGCAACGGACGGCGAATGCCAGATCTCTTGTTTGCCGCGATAGACGGCGATTGCGTATTCGTTCGGCGAAGCGAAGGAAACATCGCGGCGACGGTCGCTCTGGTTATCGACGATAAGTTGGATGCCCACCGGATCGAGTAAATCGAAACTGGTGCGGGCGAAGCGCAGGGAGAGCGCGAGCGGCGGCTGCCGCGCGGCGGCGACGAGCGCGAAAAGCGTCAGAGGGGCGAGCAGCCGGCGAATCACGACCGTTCCAGAATGCGCCCCGGATAGGAGATTTCCCTCATTGCCTCACCATAGACGGCGGTGCCGTTCACGAAGACGCTGTGAAGCCCAAGGGGTGCTTGGGCGGGGCGTTCGTAGGTAGCGGTATCTACGAACGTTCGTTCGCCGAATAACACGAGATCGGCGAATGCCCCTTCGCGAATTTCGCCGCGATCGCGCAGGCCGAAGATTCTCGCCGGAAGTGCCGTGCACCGGCGAACCGCCTCTTCGAACGTCAGGCTGCGACGCATGCGAACGAATCGAGCGAAAACGCGAGGAAAGCTGCCGAATGCCCGTGGGTGCGGCAAACGAAACGGATCCTCGTCGAACGAGTAGCTCGCATCTGCGCTGCCGATGCACGTGAAATCGGCAGAGAGCACCGCGGCAACGTCGTCCTCGTTGCCGGAACGGTGTAGCAGCGGCGTCTCCGCGCCGAGGTCGTCGAGTAACGCGAGCGCCGCGCGCTCGGGGGAGAGCCGCCTGCGCGCCGCGATCGCCTCGATACTCGCGCCGAGTTCGGCGAGCCCCCGTTCGTCGCGAACGGCACGCAGGTAGATGCTCCCCCATCGCTCGCCGAACCGTAGCCGCGCATGAAGCATCGCCGCCGCCGCGATTTGGTCGCTCCGCGGTAGCGCGCGTGCGGCGGCCGGAAAGAGTGCACCGAGTGATTCTTCGTCGGCTACATAGGGGAAGGTATCGCAACTTACCGGCAGTCCGCGCGCGCGTTGCTCGTCGAGGCGCTCGAGTGCGGCGTGTACGAGCGCACGATCCTCACCATCTGCGTGGGAGAAATGCGAGATGTGCAGCGCCATCTCGTGGCGTTGCGCGAGCGCGATCGCTTCGTCGACCGCCGCGAGCATATCGTGACTGCGATCGCGCAGGTGGGCGACGAGCGGAATCGCTGCGTCCTTGGCGAGTCGTAGCACCTCTTCCGAGGGAGCCGTCGAGCCAAAGCGTACGCTAAGGCCGCACGCACCGCGTTCGATCTCCTCGCGGCGTGCCGAGGCGACAAAAGCGAGATTGAGCCGCAACGATCCGGGTAGATCGCCTACCCGTTCGGCGAGTAGGCCGCCGTCGCAGGCTCCTTCAATGGCCGTGGTTACACCTTGAGCGAGCGATCCGACGGAACTTCGGGGCTCGAACAATCGTTGCTTTGAGTGTGCGTGCACGTCGATGAAACCCGGCGCGAGAACCAGCGCCCGTGCGTCGATCCGTTGTCGCGCTTCGAGACCCGAGCAGTCGCCGACCCTCGCGATCCGCTCTCCGTAGAGGGCGATATCGGTGGAAAAGCGCTTTCCCCCACTCCCATCCACAACGCTCGCCTTCTCGAAAATCACTTTGAGCAATTTTGAGGGCTTTCTGAATGACGAAAGAGGCGACATGGGATTAGCATCAGCAGAGACCTACGTTCGAGTAAAGGAGACCGGCATCATGGCTGAGTTGGAGAGGTCGCGTGAAGATTCCGGCGGTATGAGCGTTCGAGAAGCGGGTCGCCGAGGCGGCGAACGCGTGAAAGCGAAGTACGGCCCGGAGTTCTACGAAGCGATCGGCCGCAAGGGCGGCCAATCAACGAAGAAAAAGTACGGCGCGGCTTTCTACGAAAGCATCGGCCAAAAGGGCGGCCAGACGCCGAAAGCACGTCGCGACACGGGTGAAACCGCCGCGGTGGGGCACGAAAGAACGCCCGAATAAGGGCTACGCTAGTGGGTGCAGGCGCCGCGAGCGAGAAGCCGCCGCGCCTCGCGCTCCAGCGCACTGCGCGAGCCTTCTCCATCGGCGATGAGCGTCATGACGGCGCCGCGTTTGGTCGTCCAGGCGACGTTTTCGTGCATAAATATCACCGGAACGCATGGCGTAGCGGTAATATCTTTGCTGATGAAATTCAAGCGATAGTGCTGCTTCGGCCACTCCGAAAGAATCATTCGCGTGCCCGATGGGGCGATATATTCGATGCCGACCCCGCGGTTGGCGGGGGTATCGGCGCCTCCTAGGCCGGGTAGCGCCGCATAGGCGAGCGGATTGGGGACTGGGACGTAGGGGCGCAGATCGACGTTGCGATGTAGTTTTGCAAGCGACATGATCGTGCCGCGTTCGTCGAGCAGCAACGGCGGCCCGCTCGGGCTCGCATTCGTCGCCGGAGCGCGTCGCCCGGAGCAACCCGCAACGGCTACTGCGAGCACGAGCGCTAGCGATATGGAGAGAGCGCCGCGGGGCAAATAGTTCACGCGCGCGCCTTCAATGGGCAACGTCGATGTTCCCGCTGACGCCCGAGAGCTCTACCGCGCCGGTTTTAAAGTTCATCGTTATTTTTGCCACTTTCAGCGTTGCTTTTCCGGTGTGGAAATAACTCGGATGGGGCATGGTAAGCGTCTGAATTGCGTTGACCCAGTTCGCGAAATCGGTATCGAACGAGCGCTTCTGCGGGTCGTGCAAACGGACGATATGCACCTTGCCGATGGCGGTGAAATCGAGCGATTGTGTGTTGACGTCGATCTCTTCGGCGGAGAGCTCGGCGTACGGTTTACCTTTACGCAGAATAATGCCGTGGCGTACTCCTTGGATGGTCCCAGTGGTTCCGTCCGGCGAGAGGCGCGCGCGCTTGTAGTCGAAGCTCCACGATTTCGTGGAGATGCGATTTCCGCGCACCTTTCCGTTCTTGAGGATGATCGGCTGCAGCCCCGGCGGCGGCGGCACGGGGCCGAGACCTGCGATAATGAATCCCGCGACGAGCCATATTCCAAGCGCGATAGCGACTCCGATTCCGATCTCGCGGCGACCGATGCGTTTACCGCGAAACTTCATCGTACCGCTCCCCTCCGAGTTGCGCCGGTCTCACGCCGAGTTGCTCCCTTCTCCCCCCGAGTAGCCGCCGCAGGCGGCGTATCGAGGGGCGTAAAAGCGCGCGCCTCGATACGGCTGCTGCGCAGCCTACTCGGCGTGACAGGGCTGCTACTCGGCGTGATAGCGGGCGTTGCGGTGTCACCCCGAGTAGCCGCCGCAGGCGGCGTATCGAGGGGCGTAAAAGCGCGCGCCTCGATACGGCTGCTGCGCAGCCTACTCGGCGTGACAGTGCTGCTACTCGGCGTGACAGCGGGCGTTGCGTTCATGCATCACCGCGGCGAGGTGATTGCAGGCGCATCCACATACCCAGGGCGATCGTTGCGGCATAGAGCGCGGCGAGAAGCATCACGATGCGCGTCGGGCCGATGCGAGAGAATACCGAACCGACCGGTGGGCCGACGCGCCCGACGACGATCGCCTCGCGGTCAAGATCGGTGCGATGCGTGTAGTGGCCGTCGGGTGCGATGATGCCGCTCACACCGGTCGATGCGGCGCGCAACACCCAGCTTCCCTCCTCTATCGCACGCATTTGCGCGATTTGCGCGTGTTGATAGGGGCCCGCACTCGTTCCGAACCAGGCGTCGTCGGTGCTGATAATGAGCAGTTGAGCGCCGCCGCGGACCTGCGCGTGAACCAGATCGGCGAATGCCGATTCCCAACAGATGATCGGCGCGAAGGAGAGCGCCGGTGTCGGAATGACGGCGTTATCGTGCCCGTGCGAAAAATGGCTCGCAAGTTCGTCGAGCTTTGGAACCCAATGCAAGAACGCGTCACCCGGAACAGACTCTGCGAACGGAACGAGTTGTCGCTTTTGATAGACGGCCTGCAGGCCTCCCTCGGGAGAAAAAACGTAGAGTGCGTTATATGCGCGGGTGCCGAAGGCTTCGAGGCTGCCGACAACGATCGTGGTATGCGTGCTCCCCGCGATACGCGCAAATGTGGAGACGATATCGGGCGCCTCATTCAACGCCGTAGCGACTGCCGTTTCGGGCAATGCGATGATCGCAGGATGCGCTTGCGTTGCCTCGCGTGTCATTTTCAGGTATCGATCGAGCGAAAAGGCGAAGGCTTTCGGCGTCCATTTTAACGACTGAGCAATATTTCCCTGAATAGCAGCAACGCGAACGTGCGGGGCGGGGTACGCCCGTGCCGGCCAATACCACCACGCCGCAGCCAGAACGACGACAAGCGCAGCGAGAAAGACGACCAAGCGCTTTGCGGTGCGTGCGATAAACGCATCGGCGAGATAGGCGCCGAGCATGCAGACGACCCACGTCACACCGTAACTCCCGATATAGGCGCCGAGCGATCGTAACGGTGTCTCGACCTGCGTGTAGCCAATCTGTCCGAACGGGGCCCCCATAACGCCGACGCTGCGCCCCCATTCAGCGAGAGCGAACCCGGCACCGGCGGCGATCGGCGCGAGCGCCGGTGCCGCAAAGCGATACGCTGTGACTGCAAGGATCGCCGCGGCGACGAATGCCAGTGCCTCGAGCGCAGCGGGCAGCACGATTACTGCAGCGGCGAAATTACCGAGGTAGGCGCCGACCGTCGTGCCGAACCAGGAGAACGAGATCGCAAAAAAGACGAAGCCGGCGATGAAGCCGAGTGCTGCAGCGCGGCGATAGGAGGCGTGGCTCTGCCAGAGCCAGAAAATTGCCCCGGCGCCAAATGGCGCTAGCCACGTTGCGCCGACCTTCGGAAAGGCGAAAGCGAGCGCCGCCCCCGCAATCACTGCGACGCACACGTCGCGCCACCGCTCTGCTGAGAGAAGTATGATCCGTCGTTCGAGTTTTTTGCTGGCAGGAACAGCGTTCATGGTCTCATCGTGTGGGCGGCAAGTAACGCCGAACCGCAGCTCGGGTGGGAGTTCGGGTATCCCTTCGGGGTACTTGCAGGTAAAATTTCGCGTAACAACAGGCTTCGATTTCACGAACTATCGCTACGTGATGATCTTTAATACGTCCGGCGACGGAAAAACCCCGTATCCCAACGGCACAACGACGAATTTTCAGGGATACTCCTTCGCCGTCATCGTCGGCGGCGGTACGGGCGGCCCGACGCCGCAGCTCCAATTCGTGCAGTACTACCGTCAGCCCGGGACCACGCTCCCACCCCAACCGCTTTCGATTATCTTTACGCCGCAGCAGTTGCTCTTCATTCCCGACAGCAACGGCCTCAACACCGAGTTTACCGTACAGTTCCAGCGCTTGCTTGCCGGGGGCTACTCCGGTGCGACGCCGACGCCCGCCGCCTCGGCCTCGCCGAGTGCGAGCCCCAGCGCGTCGCCGAGTGCGAGCCCGAGCGCATCGCCGAGTGCGAGCCCGAGCGCATCGCCGAGTGCGAGCCCGAGCGCATCGCCGAGTGCGAGCCCGAGCGCATCGCCGAGTGCGAGCCCGAGCGCATCGCCGAGTGCGAGCCCGAGTGCGAGCCCGAGCCCGGGCATCGTGAGCCCCACCTGGCTATTCAATTTTTTTACGACTGACCCGTCGCTCAACCCGCTCGATTCGCTGGGCCTCGGCGGCGCGCAAGATATCTCGTTTTCGTCCCCGGTTCTCGACACCACAACCGCGTTTGATATTACCGTCAGCGTACCGGCGGGAGCGACGCAGGCGAGCAATCCACTCGCGCAGATCTATGGCGGCGAGCTAACCAACTCGCCATAGCGACACACCGTTTCCCGGCGCGAAACCTAGAGCGACGTTACCCGTTGAAGCTCGTCGGCAAAATCGGTCCATTTTGCCCGATTCCGAATGACGCCGCTTGGCTTGGGAATGCGAGCAAATCGATCGAGACGTTCACCGAACGCGACGGTTCTAGATATTGAACGCGCAGTTCGTAACAATTGCCGATGATGTGGCTCCAGTAGATGCTCTTGTCTTCGATACGAGCGTGATTCTTCCAATCGAGTATCCCGCTAAATTGCAGGCTTGAGCCGCGCCCGAAAGGTGTCGAGAATTGCACCTGTGTCGGGGTAAAACCCTGGCCGATACCGGGAACGAACGAGCCGCCGAGTTGAACGTAGGAGCGCGGCGATGGCTGCGAGGTAAACTGATAGCTTACCGGTTGCGCCAGCGCGTTGAAGTTGGTAGAAAATCCAAGCTGCAACGTATAGACGTTTCCGTTGAAGAAACGCAGCACGTCCTGCGCGCCCTTGTTATTAAACGGCGAAAATTGATCGAGAAACTGAAAAGGCACGCTGCCGGGGCCGTTGAAATTTGATTCGTTATAGGTGATTGCATTGACGATATGTTTGCCGATCGGTGACGTCAAGCTCATGTTTTGCTGAATCTGTGCTTTGAGGTCGCCCGTTCCGTATGCGTATTGCTGAACGTTGATGGTCGCCGAAAACGTACTTCCGTAGATATTATAGAGTGCCGGCCCGGCGGCGAAGGACATGTCGGCGCGCTGGGTGGCAAAGTGATTTGTCGGCTCGGAATATTCGCCAACGTAAAATTGCGCGGAGAGAGGTACGAGAAAATGCGGAAAAAAACGATTCGGGCGTATCTGAATTTCCGGCAATTTATAATCACCTGAAGGCTGCTGGGTGTATGAGCGATCGAACGTAATCGTAGAGTTATACGAGGGTTCGTTGATCGTCGTGGTATTGGTGACGTGCCCGGTAACATTCGAGGAGTTCGATCCCGAAAACGACGACTGAGTAGAAGCCAGGGTATAGTTCAAGCTGTTGCTCACCCGCGCATTGATCTGCCGCGCGTCGCTGAACGCGAGGCTGTCACTCGACGATTGCGAACCGACCGCCGACCGCGAGAATGAATAATTCTGTTGGGCGTGTACTCCCTGGTGGGCAAACGCGACCTGCATCGAGGTACTCGGCGGGGCGTTCACCAGCGGCCCGAACGCACTCTGATAACTATAACCGAAATTTGCGCGTAACCGCTGCGAGAAATTCTCCGTTTCTTGCGCCTGCAGGTTATACGTCGAGGTCTGCGAGCGGCGATCTCGGATCTCATAGAACGCGACCGTACCATTCCGGCGACCGTTCTTTTTAGCAAACGTGCCGTTATAGCCTAAGCCCAGGCCTACTTTGGTGTAGTAATTGAGCGTATAATAGCCGTAATAATATCGGTCTTTTCCGAACCCAAGCTGTGTTTTTACCCACGCCCCTTCGTATTGGTCGTACCCGACTTGCGGGAAATAGCTGGGGCGCTGCGTTTGATTGACGACCTGACGTAACGGGATGACGATGCGGGGGAGAAAGAAGACCGCAGCTGCACCCAGCCAAAGGATCGCATCGACAATGACGATTTTGCTCCCGGGGTAATAGGTAATCGTCTTACCGGTAATATGGTAGCCGGCGCGCGGGTTATCGCAGGTTGTAACGAAGGCCTTGGTGCCATGCCCGATTCCTTTGGAATCCGTATGAAGATCGGGCGAGCGGAAGTAAATCAGGCCGTGCTGGACGCCTTCTGAGCTTTCACCACTGCCTCCGATGAGTTTTGCCGTCTGGTCGATCGTGTCGAAGACGATCTTTTTGGCATTGAGAATTGAATCGTGCGTGTGGTTGATGATGTAGGGTTTTCCGGTGACGGTGATGGTGCGAATGCCGTCGTAGTGTGCGTGCTCGCCGACGAGTTCGTCCTCGCCGAAAAAGATGTGGACGTTGCCGGAGGCATCACCGGGATTACCGAGGTTCGTATTTCCATCGACCTTGTCGGCGAGGACCGCAATTTGATTCGGCGCGAGGGTAGGCGCGCCGGTCGGAATGGGTTGCGGCGTCGGTAGGCCGTGCCCCGCGCGGGGAATCGGCGGCGGCGTCGCTCCGCCGCGCACCAAATAGACCGGTGCGGCGAGGTTCGAGGGATTCGGCGTTGGGGTGGGTATCGCCGGCGGCGTGGGAATGGTGGACGGAAGTTGAAACGATATCGGCGTTGGGCGCGCTGCGGGCGAGCTGCTCGGTGCCGGTGAGACGGTGGCCTGTGCGACCATATTTGCAGGCGGGGAATAGCGCTCGGCGACGAACCGCGCGCAACTCTGCGCGTTGAGAAGACGGAGAGCGCGCGTTTCGTCGATGCGGCCGATGTCGGCTGCGCGTGCCGGCACGAGGCTCGCGGCATACGCGATGATCCATGCGACCGTGGTTGCGGTGCGGAGTGAGTTCTTTCGCATCTCTGCTAGCGCTCTTCCAAGATGAAGAGCACGAGGCCGACGCCGCCCATGATAATGTTGGGAATCCACGCGGCCAAGGTTGGGTTCATCGCGCCGTTACGGCCGAATGCTGCCGCCGCCGACATCAACAAAAAGTAAATAAAGAACGAAAAAATTGCCATCGCGATCCCAAGCGTACGCCCGCGCTTTCCATAGCGAATTGCTAACGGCACGGCGAGCACCATGCCGATCACGCAAGCAAACGGCCAGGCGAGTTTATTCGCTAAACTGATTTCGAGCGAACCTAGCGTGCTGCCGCCGATGCCTTGTGACTTAAGTGCATTAATTTGTGTGCTGAGCGCTTTGCTATTCATCGTCCAGGAATCGCTATTAATATTGGAGAGGAACTGCGCTGCAGTTTCACCTAAGGGCAGGCCGATCTCGATGCTCTTGACGTGTTGTTGGCTCGTGACGTCGCCCTGGAGATTGTAGCGCGTGTCGATGACGTTATGGAGGATCAGTACCGATCCGTCGACGGTGGCGGTTTTTGCTTGGAGCGTTTCGTTCCACGGCCCGAAATGCGCCGGCTTAAAAATCTGCACGTCGAGCATCGTTTTGTTATCGGGCTCGACTTGCGTGACGTAAAAGACATTCCCGGTGTCGGGATCCTTGCGGAAGAACTGCGGTTCGACGGGCAACGAATTGGTGTGATAGATAATTTGATAGAAGGTCCTCGTCGAAAGATCGACGGCCTTCGGCGAAATGTATTCGTTGGTAGCATAGGCGATGGCGAACATCGCGATGCCGAAGAGCAGCGGCGTAGCGGCGATACGCGCCAGCGAGATACCCGAGGTGCGCATGGCGACGACCTCGTTGTCGCCCATCAAGCGGCCCATCGCCAATAGCCCTGCAAAGAGCGTCGCAAAAGGGAACGCCATCGGCACCGCCTGCGGAATGCGGAAGACGACAAAACGCAGCACGAGAAAGAATGGTGCGTGCTCGTTGATGATGTAATCCGCTGCGAGAAAGAAAATGTTGAGCGCCCAAAAGATGAGGTAGGCGGAGAGCGCGAACGCAAACGGCCCCAAGATTTCGCGCAGCACGTAGCCGTCGAGGATAGGGAGCGTGGGGAGCGCCAGGTGCCGGTGCAGAGGGCGTTGTGCGGTTAGCGAAGCCATCGCGCGCCCAGTCGGACCGAGGAGCTAATTGTTGCGATACGCGGCGAGAACGCGCGCGACGTACTCTTGCGTTTCGGCGTATGGCGGAATTCCGTGATAACGATCGACGGTGCCCGGGCCCGCGTTATATGCCGCGAGTGCCAATTCGGTGTCGCCGCGATAGCGCGCAAGCATGGCATGAAGATAATGCGCGCCGCACGAAACATTTTGCTGCGGGTCGAACGCATCGGTGATGCCGCAATCTTCGGCCGTTCCCGGCATGAGTTGCATCAGGCCTTCGGCGCCGACGCGACTGATCGCGCCCGGGTCGCCGGCGGATTCGGTGAGAATGACCGCACGAATCAAACGCGCCGAGATGCCTTCATGCGTCGCGGCTGCAATTGCGAGTTGGTCGATCCGCGAGGGCGGCAACGACTGCGGCGCATACGGCAAATAGCCTCCTCCGCCGCACCCGGCGAGGAAGACGACCGCGAGCGTCGCCCGGAGCCAAAATCGCATCGTCGGGGGGTTCGCCGGGTCGGTTCAGCGGCCTTCCATCCACGCTGCCACCCCGAGTAGCTCTCGTGTCACCCCAAGTAGCCGCCGCAGGCGGCGTATCGAGGGGCGTAAAAGCGCGCGCCTCGATACGGCTGCTGCGCAGCCTACTCGGCGTGACAGGGCTGCTCGGCGTGACGGGGCTGCTCGGCGTGGCAGTGGGCGTTGCGGTGTCACCCCCGAGTAGCCGCCGCAGGCGGCGTATCGAGGGGCGTAAAAGCGCGCGCGCCTCGATACGGCTGCTGCGCAGCCTACTCGGCGTGACAGGGCTGCTCGGCGTGACAGGGCTGCTCGGCGTGACGGGGCTGCTCGGCGTGACAGGGCTGCTGCCCGGCGTGCGGGCTACCGTGGGCTGCGCGGCGGCGAGGGCGCAGGCGCGCAGTTCGCGCACAGACCGTAGAGATCGAGCGAGTGAGCGTGCAGTTCGAAGCCGGGAGGGATAAACCCCGAGACGTCGAGGGTGCAGCCCTCGAGGTCGAACATCTGCGCGCAGCGCTCGCAGCGAAAATGATGGTGGTGCTGCTTGCCGGCACGCTCGTAGCGCGGCGGTTCTCCGGCGACCTCGACGGCCTCAAGGCGCCCCTCTGCGAGCAGGGCATTCACTCGCCGATAAACGGTGGCGATCCCGAGGCCGGCCACGTGGTCGGAGGCTCGTTCGAAGATCTCCTCGATGCTCGAGGGGTGCTCGGCCTCGTCGAGGGCCCGTTCGATTGCTAATTTTTGCTTCGTTGCGCGCTCCGCCATGCGCTCTGGCTCTTCGTGCTGAGGGCGCGAATCCGCTTCCGGGGCTCTTGACATAATAATAACGATAACGCATTATCATTATAATCCTTCCCCCTCCCGTTCCTTGAAAGGCTTCTCGCATGGCCCATCGAGCCCGTCGTCCTCGCTTTGCCGCGAGATCTTTTCCGATTCTCGCATTATCGATCGTTCTGACCCTCTTCGCGGCCACCGAGCCCGCCGGCGCCACCGGTGCCAACGCCTTCCTGAGCGGAACGGTGCTCATCGGAGCGCGCCCGGTAGCGCACGTAAAGGTCACGGCGTCGGGAAATAACATGCTGATAAAAACCGAAACGGATAGCCACGGCACTTTTCGCTTCCCTCCACTCGAATACGGAAGCTATCTCGTCACTGCGGGAACGGGCAGGTTGCGGTCGCTCGTGCGAGTGGAGCTGGGAGCGAGTGGCGCGACGGTTCGCCTCCGCCTCAGCGCGCTTAAAAACATCGTGGTCGTCACCGCAAAGTCACAACCGTCGTTGACCGGGAGCGGAAGCGACATGCAGCTAAACCGCGCGACGCTAACGCGGATGCCCTACAACGGGAGCTTCTCCGAGATGGAGATTCAAATGCCCGGCGCGGCGCGCGGTGCAAACGGCGTCGTCCATATGAACGGAGACCATGGTGTAATCGACTACGTGCTCGACGGCGTCGCACTCCCACAAGAACTCAACCGCGATATCGGCGGCGAGATCGATCTGAACGACCTCTCGTTTATCGATCTTATCGAGGGTGCCTATCCTGCAAAGTACGGGATGCGATTTGGATCGGTCTTCAATATGTCGACCCGGGTAGGGCGGGGGCCGGCCGGCTTTACAAGCAGCGCATCATTCGGCTCCTATTCCGATGCTCGCTCGACGATTGCCTACCACGCCCCCATCGCAGATGGAGGGGGCTACGACATCGCGCTTAGCGGCGAACAATCGACGCGTGGCCTCGACCCACCGGATTTCGCATCGCCCCACAACAACATGAGCTCAGTAAATCAATTCGCGCATATCACCTTGCCCGGCGGTCGTAACAACTTTACCTCGATCACTTTCATCAACAGTCGTAGCACCTTTCAAATTCCTAATGATGTTACCTATGGCGAACCTGCAAGCACCGACGACAATGAAGCGCAAGCAGATACCTTCCTCTCCTTGCTCTTTCATCGGGCACTCGGGAATAGCGGCGCGCTTACGTACGGCGAAACGCTGAAGTTCTCGAACATTGCCGACTTCGGCGATCCACAGAACGATTTTATTTACGGAGAGGCACTCAATGTCACTCCCACGCCCTATGGGAACGGTGGAAGTTCGAGCGATTGTGCCGATGCGATGAGCGAGCCGGCAACCTTCGGCCCCACCACCTGCGCGATATCGCTTGCAGATAATCGCACCGCAATCGATTACATCACTCAAGGCGATTATACGCACCGATTCGGCAAAAACGTTTTCTCGGCGGGCGTTTCGTACGATCTCTCGCGCGTTCTCAAGCACTATGCGCTCACCCTCCAGCCGAACAACTTCCTGGCACCGATTCTTACGCCAGGCGCGCCCACGTCCGCAACGACGCTCATCGATAACGCACCAAACTTGGTGAACACCTATCAATCGTACGTTCAAGATCGTTGGCGGCTGGGGCGCCTTTACCAGGCTAGCTACGGCGTCCGCTACGATTTCTTTACCATTCGCTCTATGGCGTACGCTCAAGGGTTCGGTGCATTCAGCCCGCGGTTAAAACTCACGCGCTTCTTTGGAAAACGCGCAAGCCTCTATGCCTACATCGGCCGATTTTTCGAACCGTTTTCATACGAAAACGTAAGCCCGTCCGTAGCGCAGGAGCTCAATCTCCCACTGCAACCGACGCAAGCGCAATTTGATTTGAAGCCCGAGCGCGACACGCAACTGGAGTTTGGGGGGCACCTGCCGCTGGGCCCGGGATCTCTCGGGTTTCGCGTCTTCCAAAAGAATGCAAACGATCTTATCGACGACACGCAAGTCGGCGTTACGATGCTTCACCAAGATATCAATTACACGCTCGGGAGAATCTCACAAGAAGCGCTCGACTACACGCAGAGCCTGCCGCGCAATGGCCGCGCCTATCTCTCCGTTGCGCACGTGATTTCTTTGAACAGCGGGTGTGAAACGCAACTCCTCGCGCCCTGCTTCGGGTCGCCGACCGGCTTCACGCCGGCAGATCACGAACAGCGTTATAGCGTTGCGGGCGGCGTATTGCTCGCAGGGCGCCGAGGGGGTTGGTTTTCGGTCGACGGCGAGTATGGTAGCGGCCTCTCCTCCGCCGCCTGCCCCGCCAACACACCCGGCTACTGCAAGCGGACCCCGCATACCACCTTCGACCTGGAGAAAGGTCTGCGCATCGGCCCGAAGGCTGTGGTGACGTTTGAGGTACAAAACATTCTCAACGATCGATACTACGTCACGTTGCTCAACGCTCAGGGAAACCACTATGCGCCGCCGCGCACGTTCTCCATCGGCGTTCGCTTCAAACCGTGAGCGTTGCGCCCCACTCCTTGACGCGAGCTTCGATCGCGTCGCGAATCTTGCGCGCCTGCGCGAGCTTCTCTTCGTGCGAGCCGACAAGGGCACTGGGATCTGGGAAGCTCCAGTGGAGCCGTTCGGTGACGCCGGGGAAGATCGGGCAGCGCTCGGCGTTGCTCTCGTCGCAAACCGTGACGACGTAATCGAAGATTCTGCCGGCGGTGAAGAGATCGAAGACGCGGCGCGTTTGCTTCTGCGAGATGTCGATACCGCGTTCGCGCATCGTTTCGACGGCGAGCGGATTGAGCGTGCCCGCTTCCAGCCCCGCGCTCTCGGCGACGAGCCGGTCGGAGAACGTCGCGTTCGCGAACGCCTCGGCCATCTGGCTGCGCGCGCTATTATGCACGCAAAGAAAAAGCACGCGGGCGCGGGGATCGGTCGGTGCAGTCACGATGCTGAGGTCTCCTTACGTGCTGGTATAGGTGCGTTCCATGCGCAGCGCAACGTTGACGAGCGCGAGCATGACGGGGACTTCGACGAGCGGGCCGATGACGGCGGCGAACGCTTCGCCCGAGGTGATGCCGAAGAGCGCGATGCAGACGGCGATCGCGAGCTCGAAATTATTGCTTGCAGCCGTCAGCGAGAGTGCCGTGCTCGCGCCGTAGCTCGCACCCATGCGCTTGCCCATCGCAAACGAGATGAAGAACATCGCCACGAAATAGAGGACGAGCGGTACGGCGATCTGCAGAACGTCGAGCGGGCGTTCGACGATGCGATGCCCTTGAAGGGCGAACATGGCGACGATCGTGACGAGCAAGGCGATAAGCGTCAACGGCGCGATGCGCGGTACGAAACCTTCGTCGTAGCGGTCGGCGCCGATACGCGGACGTACGAGCGCACGTGTCAGCGCGCCGGCAACGAAGGGCAACCCAAGATAGAGCGCAACGTTCTTGACGACATCGGCGAACGATAGATGCACCGCAAGCGAAGGCATGCCGATGAGCGGCGGGAGCACCGTGATGAAGAGCCATGCATAGGCGGCGTAACCGAATATTTGGAAGAGAGAATTAAACGCGACGAGCGCTGCTGCATATTCGCGATCGCCGTTGGCAAGATCGTTCCAGACGATCACCATGGCGATGCATCGCGCGAGCCCGACCATCACCAACCCGGCAAAGAAGGCAGGTTGGTCGTGTAAGAAGATCGCGGCCAACGCGAACATGAGCACCGGGCCGATCGCCCAGTTCTGTACGAGAGATAGTGCAAAGAGGCGCAAATTGCGCATGACTGCGGGGAGCGCTTCATAGCGCACGCGTGCGAACGGCGGGTACATCATCGCGATGAGGCCGATCGGGACGACGACCCCGGGCAAATGCACGCCGAAAGCGCCGAGCGCGACCCCGAGCGCCATTGCCGCCAGGATCCACAACGTCAGATAGCGGTCGAGAAAAGCGAGTCGTTTCACGCATGCACCGCAAGCGTGAGCGTGCGGTCGATTGCGCTTTCGATCCGTTCGCGCGCTCCGGGTGCGAGCCGGTAGAAACCCCAGGTGCCGCGCCGTTCACCGATCACGAGTGCGGCCTCTTTCAGGATTTTCAAATGATGCGAGATCGTCGATTGATTCAGGTTGAAGCCCGCGGTGAGATCGCAGACGCAGACCTCATGGCTCGCACGGGCGAGCGTTGCAAGAATTCGGAGGCGAGCGGGGTCGGCGAGTGCATGGAAGAGCGCACATTCCGAGCTCACGTCGCCCACGTAGAGCGCCGGCTCGGGGGCGCAGCGTTGTATCGACATGGATCGATACTAGGTCGTGCATCGATGTTTGTCAATCCAATGCTCCCCCAAGGGGCGCGCCGCCCTCGATACGCGCTGCGGCGCTACTCGGGCTGACATGGCGGCCTCGCGCCGCTCTCACCCCGAGTAGGCTGCGCTCTTGCTTCGAACCCGCACCATGTCACCCCGAGTAGGCTGCGCTCCTGCTTCGAGCCCGCACCATGTCACCCCGAGTAGGCTGCGCTCCTGCTTCGAGCCCACACCATGTCACCCCGAGTAGGCTGCGCTCTTGCTTCGAACCCGCACCATGTCACCCCGAGTAGGCTGCGCTCTTGCTTCGAACCCGCACCATGTCACCCCGAGTAGGCTGCGCTCTTGCTTCGAACCCGCACCATGTCACCCCGAGTAGGCTGCGCTCCTGCTTCGAACCCGCACCATGTCACCCCGAGTAGATGGCGAAGCCATCGTATCGAGGGGCCTATCCCCGGCGATCTTTTCGCACGTTTATGCGTTTCGATAATCGGGTACAGTTACAGAACCACGTGCGTGTACGCACGTCGGTTCATTTAGGAAAGCAGAAAATGAAAAAGCAATTCTTTCAATTATTCGCGACATTCGCGTTGGCGATCACCGCAGTCACCGTCCCATCCGTGGCTTCGGCGAAAACATCGACGTTCTACGGAATCACGTTGCATGTTTCGACGACGAATATCAAGGTTCGCAATCCACATACCGGGCAGGTGCTGAGTTTCGAGATTTTGCCGAAGTTCGATCAGATTTTCTCCGACGACGGGAAGACGACGTACCAAATGAAAGCCGTGAAACCCGGTCGTTACGTCGGCATCATCTACGATCAGCGCGCGTTCGGCATACGTCACGCCGACCGCATCTACTTGCTCAATAACGAAAACGAACGCATCGGCAAACAGTAGGCGTTCTCGCGATTCGTAACCGTTGCCCCGCCGAGTAACGCACGGCCGTTGCCCCGCCGAGTAACGCACGGCCGTTGTCACGCCGAGTAGATGGCGAAGCCATCGTATCGAGGCGGCCTCGTACCGCCCTCGATACGGCTGCTGCGCAGCCTACTCGGGCTGACAGGGAGCGTTACTCGGGCTGACAGGGAGCGTTACTCGGGCTGACAGGGAGCGTTACTCGGGCTGATACAGGGGCGCTGCGAGGCGACGCGCGAATAGCGTCGCCATGCTACGCATCTCGGTTGTCGGCGCACTTTTGCTCGCGCTCGCGCTGCCCTTCGGCGGCGCGCTCTCGGCGCGCAGCTACCATCACTACGAGCGCTTCAAACCGATTCGTTGCGGCACCGAACTCTGGGCGATGAAGACCCTCCGCGACCGCGACGCGGCGCACATCGACTTCGCACCGCACCCCACCACCATCGCGTGGCTTACCGCACAGCCCGCGCCGCACGACCCCGACCTCATAACCCGTCGCCTAGCACCGATAGAAACGACCGTGTGGCGCGTGCGCGCGCAACTCGTCGGCTATCGCATCGAGGCCGACGGCGATTACCATCTCGTGCTGCGCGATCCGCGCAGCGGCGCGACGATGATCGGCGAGATTCCGATCCCCCGCTGCGTCGCCTCGCGTGGGCCGCAATATTCCGCACTACGGACGGAGATCGACCGTATCGGGCACCACCGCGCGACGCGATTTTGGTGGTGGCTCGATTACCACGGCGCAACGCCGCCGACCATAACGGTCGCCGGCGTCGGCTTTTTCGATCGGATCCATCAGCAAGACGGCGTCGCGCGCAACGGCGTCGAGTTGCATCCGGTACTCGGCGTCAGTCCGTAGCTTTCGCCGAGCGCGGATGCTGCGGGAGGCTACAGCCCCAGCGGATAAGCTTCCTCACCGTGCAGGGCGATGTCGAGCCCCTGCTCCTCGCCTTCCGGCGGTACTTTGACCGGCGTGATGCGGTTGATAAGCCAGAGCATTGCGAACGTGAACACGAACGCATAGGCACTGCACAGCACCGCTGCGGTTACCTGTTTGCCGAAGAAGGCGACGCCGCCGAAGAGCAAGCCGTTTGCGCCGCTGGGGTTCCATTGCGTCGATGCGAAGACGCCGAGTAAGACGATGCCGAGAAATCCGCCGACGCCGTGGACGCCCCAGACATCGAGTGCGTCGTCCCATCCTAAGCGGTTCTTGAGTGCTACTGCATAGTAGCAAACGAAGCCGGCTGCAAGGCCGATGATGACCGCGGTAACCGGAGAAACGTAGCCCGCCGCCGGAGTGATCGTCGCGAGCCCGGCGACCGCGCCGGTGAGCAGGCCGACGAACTTCGGCTGGCGCCCGTATGCCCACTCGATGAGCAGCCACGCGACCGCCGCGAAGGATGCCGCGACATCGGTGTTGAGAAACGCGGTTGCAGTAACGGCGTCGACGCGCAGTTCGGAACCGGCGTTAAAGCCGTACCAACCAAACCACAGAAGCCCGGTGCCTAACGCGATAAGCGGCACGTTATGGGGTTATCAACTGTTGCCCACTTCCGTCCCGGATGTAGCCAAACGTACGTTCTTATGATACGATGAGCGTCGTGAAACTCTCCGAGTGGGCGCGACGAACTGGCATATCGTACAAGACGGCGTGGCGTTGGACACAGGACGGAATCATGCCCGTTCCGTGGCGACAACTGCCAACTGGAACCATTGTCGTCGACATGCCCGAGCCCGCGAAATGC
>Ga0209012_1000209_pt1 | contig 93191 bp, 85 predicted proteins | sample RS3BMetagenome_FD_184735 | JGI IMG/M metagenome (GOLD analysis project Ga0209012, IMG submission 184735) | Ferric oxide microbial mat and aquatic microbial communities from Rainbow Spring, Yellowstone National Park, USA - RS3B (SPAdes) (version 3) ... | reverse complement strand
TGGAGCAAGCGTAAACCAGCAAAATGAGGCACGAGGGTGGCGAGGTGCACGATGGATGACTCCTGGAATGAAACACTGTTCGGTGCAAGAATTCATCAGGAATTTTGCCCCAAACCTCTCGTGAGCGTCACCGAAAACGCCCATGAGCCCGTTCCCGGATTGACAAACGCACCGCTTCGTCGAGCGCATCGCCGGCGTCGACTTCCACGACGCGGTGGAACTTCTCGACGGACGGGAGGCGCCACGCCCGGTGTTCGGGACGCGAGCCTACCCGCTCGCAAAACTGCGCTCTCGCCAAACGAACCCGGCCGATCCGGCCGAGCGAGCCTGCGTCGCCGCGGCGGTTGACGTCTACCACAATCGCTTGCTGGCCGACCCACGAGCGCTCCGGTACGTCGAGGCTCGGGGCCTTGACCACGCGACCGTGGAAGCGTGTCGTCTGGGGTTCGTCGCCGGCGACGAACTCATGTCCTACCTTCGTTGGCTATGTTTGCCAATCCGAGCCGCGATCCGAGCGGGGGTGCTCGGCCGTGACGGTCGCGAGTTTCTGTCGGGACGGATTGTCGTTCCGGAGATCCGGGAAGGGCAGCCGCTCTGGCTCATCGGACGGACGATCGATTCGGGCGACCCGCGGCCGAAGTACCTGGGACTGCCTGGCCGCAAACCACTATTGGGATGGGAGTTTGCCGCCGCTCAACGGGACGTCTGGCTCGTCGAAGGAGTCTTCGATTACCTTGCTCTGCGCTCCTGGGGTATCCCGGCCCTCGCCTTGCTCGGAACTCATCCGTGCCCCGAGCACCTCCAGGCGCTCGCCCGTTTTGCCCACGTCTACCTTCTTCTCGACAACGATCCCGCCGGACGTGACGGCGCGAATCAGCTTCTTCAACACCTGGGTGACCGTGCCGTCGTCGTGACCCTCGAAGGGGTCAACGACGTTGCCGAACTCGCTCTCCGGCCGGATGGCCGGTCCATCTTCTCTCGCCTGTTAACGGTTCATAGTTCGGCCCGCGCCGCGTGACGTTCCGGAGGTTGCCGTGGCAGAAGAATTCCCCGTCAGCAGTCGGTATCGGATCGAGTTCAGTGCTGAGGAGCGCTCGGCACTCATCTGGGCGCTCGAAGTCAGTCGCGCCCTGTTGGCGTTCGGTCCGAACCTTCACGTGTTGCTCACCGACCAAACAATCACCGACCGATTCCTCGACGATCTCGCCGACCGACTGTTTGTCGTTGGATGCGCGAAGGAGTCGGGTGAGGCCGAGCCGACGAACTAGATAGCTCGCCACCGTCCACGTTCGGCTAGCGCGAGAAGCTACCGTGACTTACAGGAGAATGCTATGCCCTCCGTGAATCGCGTCATTTTGATCGGCCGGCTCGGTCGTGATCCGGACATGCAATACACCCCGGAAGGTCAGGCCGTGACCCGCTTCAGCCTGGCCACCGATCGTTACGGACCGCCGGGCTCCTCTCATGAAACCGACTGGCACCAAGTGGTTTGTTTCGGTAAGGTGGCCGAGTTCGCCGGCGAGTGCCTCGACAAGGGGCGACTGGTCTGCGTGATGGGCCGCATTACCTACCACTCCTGGGAAGCCAAGGAGGGCCAGAAGCGCCGAACGACCGAGATCATCGCCTCCGAAGTCGTCGGGATCGATTACCGGCCCTTGACGAACCAGACTGAAATCCGACCCAACCGACGGGCTGGTGATTTGCCCTCCCTACGTCTCCTGTCCCACCGACGCAGCCTCCTCTGCGTGATCCGCTTTCCCCAACTTTCCCACGCGGCGTTTGCGCGAGACGTTGCCCTCATCGCGAGTTTCCGCCCGCCGCTCCTTCGCCGATTGATCGTCTATCGCCGCCTCCGGCCACTGCCGCCCGATTCGGATGGGGTTGCCAATGCGGCCTAGCCGTCCCGTTCACGATACCCGCGGCGGAAGAAACACATTTCCGCCGCGGCTTTGCAGGAGGCTCTTGGTGGAAATAGTCTCGAACACGCTGCCTTTGCACGCACGCTGGGAGATCGCGGTGCGCACCAAAAAACCCGCCCAGGTTGCCCGCACCTTCGCCGCTCAGGTCGGCCAGTTCTACGACCGCGCGGAGTTCGACACCCTGGCGCGCCAGGTGAGCGACCTCTATGGTGAGGAAAGTCCCGAGCACGCCCAACACTTCCGCGCCCGCCTCGACCGCCGACTCTACGATCGGTATCACACGCCGGTCGCGTGGGACGTTTCCCTCGTCACGGACCAGAACAACCCATCTCCTACGACGTGAACGGAACGTCCGATGCCCGGCAGGTCAGCTTCCTCGCTCCCAATTCCGCGATCCTCCTTCACCTCATCCGCGAGAACCTGCATCTCCTTGCCGAGCTCGCTCGGAAGTCCGAGGTTGCCCTGACCGAGGTGAGCGAGGACGCCCACTACGTCCGGCGGCCCGCCGACCTCGCCGACTACCTCGGTCCCGAGCTCTCCGTCCTGGCCCAGGAGCAGCTGCGGGTGGTCTGTTTGGACAGCAAGAACCGCATCGTGGCTAACTGTCTCGTCTACCAGGGTGGGTTGAACGCCACGGTGATCCGTCTCGCCGACTGCTTCCGAGACGCCGTTCGCCTCGGCGCGGCGGCGATTCTCCTGGTCCACAACCACCCCTCGGGGGATCCGACGCCGAGTCCGGAGGATATTCGCCTCACCGCTGAAGCGGGTAGAGCGGGGGATCTTCTGGGCATCGACGTCCTCGATCACCTTGTCATAGGTAAATCGGCGCACGTTAGTTTGCGCGAGTGGGGCCTTTACACACCGCCGTCACGTTCAGCATAACGATGGAATGGAACGACATCCCCGTTAACGCGGGAAAGCGAAAGGAGCCTGCGGTGATTGAGACACTGACCGAACTAGAAATGGACATCACCCCGCAACCGTCGGGGGTCGAGGCCCGAGCCAAGAACGCGGCCGAGCGGATCGGCAATGCCGCCGAGGAGATCGAGCGTTTGCCCTTCGATCTCTCTGTCCTGGAAAATGACGGGATCTTCTGCAACGTCGACGCGAGCGGCTTCGGTCTGCTCGATCGGCGTCTGGACTGGCAGTCGCTCGGGATCAGCCTTCCGCGCGGTTCGGGCGTGTCCTTCCGCCCACCCCGCTCCTGCGTCCCGCCGCCCAGGCCCACACCGCGCTCCACCGCTACTCCTATCACTTCACGTTGACCGAAACCCTGTTCGAGTCACCGTCCTACAGGTGGATCCCCTGGCAGGCGTTCGAAGCCTTCGAGCGGGAGTTTCGCGCCGCTCAAGTGGCTCTCGACGCTGCCAAGGAAGCTGCCCTCGCCGACTACGACGCGCTCCGCGAGGAGGTCGTCGCGACTTTCCTCCAGCTTGCGACCGACTCGGCCCGTCGCCTCGAAGCGACCGGCCACGTCATCCCGGAAGGCTTTAACGACGCGGTGGTTCAGAGCGTCCTCGCGGCGATGCCGACTCGTGACGATCACGCAAATCGCCTGGTCCTGTGGTACCGAGTCGGAGTGATCCTGCTCGGATCGGGGATGCTCGCCGAACAGCGCAAGGCACGCGAGGAGAGGCGGAAGCTTGAGGAAGCCGAGGCAGACCTTCACCTTGAACGTGAGCGCCAGGCGGCACGCTCACGACTGGTCCAGGAGGAGCTCTGGGCCGAAGAAGAGCGAATCCGCCGTCGCTTGAAAGCCGAAGAGGACGAGCGCAAGCGGGAAGCCGAGGTGAAAGAACGCCTGCGCCAGCTCAAGTTGGAAGCGGCCAAAGAGCAGCTCCAGGAAGCGCTCAGTCCGCTGGAAGAGGGCGCCAAGCAGCTCCACGTCGCCGTCTACGAGGCCGCGAGCGCCATCCGCGCCTCGGCCAAACGCGCCCGCGACCTCGCCCGCTGGTTTCGCCTCATGAACTGGCAATCCGACCGCCAGCTCGAAGCGCTCGTCGCCGAGCTGGAAAACCTGGCAACTCGCCCCACCGGTAAGCGCAAGCGCGACATCGCTCCTCTCGATCAGGTTCTGGGCGACATCATCGAGCTTTGTTATGCCGATGCAAAATCGCTTGCTGAGCCCAATCGGATGGGAGCGCTGGAGTTGTAGCAGCATGATCCGGTGGCCCGAGCGGGCCACCGAGCGATCGGCATACCAAGGAACGATGTGAACCGCACGGGCTGTGGTTGCCAGTCGCGTGACGTGGCTAACAGCACTTTCGTGCGGAGGCGTCGCGCGTCCGGTTCGGAGGAGGCCGACGGAAAAGCGGCGGTGTGACTGTGCTGCTCAGGACGCCTGGTTAACATCCAGTCAGGCGCCGATCAACAGGCAACTCCGCTACCAGCGCCGGTCCTTTGGCGGCCGTCCCAGAACTCTAGAGTGATGTGGCTTGCGGGCATCCTTGCCCGACGAAGGGCAAAAATGCCGGTCGGGGTACCCTGTGCGTTCGTCGTAAAGACCGAGACTGGATAGCTTGGCCCTCCTGCCGAGGTGGGGTAGCTTCCGCCTCCATCTCGATCCCACCAATCGACCACCACCGTTCGACCGACTGGTAGACCGACCGCCCTCACCTGCACGGTCGGCAGGTCACCATGGGGCAAAAGTCCCGGAGCCGACTGCACGTAGTGGAGATTGCTGAAGGCAATTGTTCCGGAGAGAGGAGCCTGCAGACAGAACCGTGCTTCATCTGGGCTGAGTGTGGGAGTGGGAGACAGCGCCCACGGCATCAGACCAGAGCCAATGACCGCAAGGGGCCGCCACCCCACCGTGGCTATCACCACCACGCTCAAAAACAGCCCCACTGCTACAACGCCAGCGGCGACGACTTGGCGCGTCAAAACTTCCTCCGAAACACTATGCGGCATCTCCATCGGAGGATAACCTAACAAGCGCCTTTCTGGCAACGTCGTACCCGCCTGTAACTCGCCGATAGCCGACCATTCATCCCCTGGCAGGCTCTCAAAGCCTTCATGCGAGAAGCCCCTTTTTATTCGGCTCCTGGACCGCTTCGGGTTCCAGGCCGGCGTAGTAACGGCCCACACCTGGCTTTACGCGGGCCATTACTACGCCGGCAGGCACACGGGGCGTGGGGCGACAACGACTTCCCTTTAATCTGGTCGGTCATCACGCGACCTCCGACATAAGACGTTCGCACCCTGGCTACTGCCGCTGTTTGAGATTATCACGACGCAAGAGGTGGTAACACGATGAATGAACCCATTGCCCTTCCCTCCCTTGACGCGCTCGTGCGCGAGATCGATATCCTGATCCGCGCCCGCTACCCCCTCGTCGCGGTCAGCACCTTCGAGGAGTTGCGCTTCCGCCAATTGATGCTCGCCGTAGCTCGCCTCGAGCGGCACAAGGCGAAGGGGTTGTTCTGGTGGAGCAGAACCCAGGGGTTGCGTCAGATCGCCGGTCCCGGTCACAGCCTCACCGAGCGCCCCATCCCCGACACCGAAGATCCGCTCTCCGTCCTCGAGCACCTCGCCCAGGCCGAGCGCGGTCTCTACGTCCTCGCCGACTACGGGGCGTACCTCGCGCCCTTTGGCCAGGAGGAACCTCAGCTCGTCCGTCGGCTCTGCGAACTGGCCTGGGCGATCAAGTCTCGCCCGGTTACCGTCTTCTTCGTCGGTCCCAGCTTTCCCGAGATTCCCGCCCTGGAGAAGGAGGTCAAGGTCGTCGACCTGCCGCTGCCCGAGGAGCGGGAAGTGGCGAAGCTCCTGGAGGTCGAGCTGGATTGCCTCGCCGATAACCCCGACGTGCAGCTCCAGGTAGACGAACGAACGCAGGAGCAGCTCGTCCAGGCGTTGCTGGGACTGACCGAGACCGAGATCGAAAACGCCCTGGCCAAGGCAGCGATCACGTTTCGCGGGATCGTTCCCGAGGCGATTCCCCTTATCCTAGAGGAAAAGCGCGACGTCATCCGTCAGAGCGGCGCTCTCACCTACTCCCATCCCGAGCCGGTCGATCACCTCGGCGGCTACGCCAACCTCCGCCACCTCCTTCAGGAAGCCGCGGTCACCTTCACCCCAGCCGCTCGCTCGTACGGCGTCGAGCCTTCGAAAGGCGTGTTGCTCGTCGGCTTGCCGGGCTGCGGTAAAGACCTCTGTAAGAAGATCGCGTCGGGGATCTTCGGGAGGCCGCTGCTGGACCTGGACATGGGTGCCTTGATGGGCGAAGGCGGCGGGGTGATAGGTTCAGCCGCCGTGGCAATGAAACGAGCGCTGGGGATGGCGACGACGCTCAAAGCGGTGCTGGGCCTCTCCGAGTTCGAGAAAGGCGTGGGTGGTTTGCAGTCCTCGGCGAAGTCGGACGCCGGCGAGACGGCCCGGACAATCGGGGCGCTCTTGAGTTGGATGGAAGAGCAGTCCGACGTGTTTGTTTTCGCGACCGCCAATGACGTGCGTCAGCTCGCTCCCGAGCAGATCCGCCAGGGACGATTCTCGCAGGTCGTCTTCGTCGACCTGCCGACGGAGCAAGACCGAGCGGCCATCTTCAAAGTCCACCTGGCCAAGCGCGGCCGGGATCCGCAAGCCTTCGACCTTGATCAATTGGCTCAAGCATCTGAGGGCTTTTCGGGGGCCGAGATCGAGGCGGCGGTGAAAGGCGCGCTGCTCGACGCTTTCGTGGACGGCGCGCGCGATCTCACGACTGGCGACGTCCTCAATCGGGTCCATTCGATTCGGCCCACGTCAGAGGTGAAGCGCGAAGAGATCGAGGAGATTCGCCGCTGGGCCCGCGAACACCTGGCGATCGACGCGGTGCGGAGTGAAGCGATAGCAGGCGAGAGGCGCCTCGAATTCTGATGCTCCCCGTCGGAGAACCAATCACGATGACAATCGTTCGATCCAAGGGTGTAGTGGGCTAGTCAACTTGAGCGCTGCGGCAAGCCACGTCCGGCTCGTATTGTCGAGGAGCGGACATGCCGTGGCGAAATCGTGCTCATCCTTGGCCAACGGGACGGGCTTTGCCTTGAAGAGGAGTTGGATCTCCGGCGCGAGGTAGCGAATACCCCCGGTGGTAGACCGCGTCAGCATCGACAAGGATCTGCTCACGCGCGGATCTCGTCGGAAGATCCAGCGATTCCCGTCGGTGTCCGCCAGCATCAACTGGAGTGCCCAGGGCGCGGTTGGATCGGGTCGACACCAGATGTCGTGGACGTGCACGGGGAGGATCTCGCCGGGCTTCCAGGGGCGTAGCGTCCCAGGAGGATCGGCGGCGTGCAGATCCCAGGAAGCCAGCATCGCCTGGATGGTGAGCTGGTCATGCCTAAGGATTAGCACGTCGATGTCCGCATGGGAGCGGGTCGTCCGTCCGACAAAGAGATCAATGGCCCAGCCACCAGCGATCCACCAGTGGACACGCAGATCGCGGAAGAGAACGCCGACTTCCTCCGGCGATAGTGGCTCCCAGACCCCATGCTCGTCCGCCATCGCTTGGCCTCACCTTCTCCGGAAATGCCCTCGCCATCCTGTTCGTCTTGCGCCTGGAACAAGACGTTCCTCGTCCCCGAATCGTATCACACCGTTCGGGTGCGCTCCGTTGTCAATGCATTGAAGTAAGGAGAATATTTGCGTGTCGAAGTACCTCGTCTTCACTGACGTCGTGTTCAAAGACCGGCGGCTCTTGCTTGCCGCGCTCGCCGATATGGGATACGCCGATGTCGAACGTGGTGTGACTCTGAGCGTGGATCAGATCCTCGAAGAATTGCTCGATCCGGTTGCCGAGCCTCGCGATGGCATCACGATCCTGGGCGGCGAGCCGATGGCCCAGCCTCTCGGACTTGTTGCCCTCCTATGCGCCCTCAAGAATCGTGGGTTGCACGTCGTCGTCTACAGTGGCTATACCCTGGAGGCTCTGGTCCGTCGGTCGGAACCAGGGGTCCACGAAGCGCTTCACCTGACGGATCTCCTCGTCGACGGTCCATTCGTCGCATCGCTCGCCGACCGAGCCGGCGAGTGGCGCGGGTCGCGGAATCAGCGCATCATCCCCAACCCCGGACAGTTTCTCCGCGAGAGCGCAGTGCAATGCCGTTGACGCAGCTCGCCTTTAGGCTACCACCAGCGTTTCTCGCCCGGCTCGGCTACCGTTTTGATCGTCGGATCGTCGCGGTCTACTGGGAGCCAGCCGGCGACCAGGCCGCCTTCACTGATGACATCCATGCCTGGTGGGTGCCGACCAGTACGTGTATTGGGAGCTGACCCGGCAACCTGCCGTCCAGAAATGGCTTCAAGAGCACCAGGTTAACCTAAAGTAAAGCCACGATGAAAACTACATACTCCGTCGATTGGTTTCGCGAGAGAAACACTGCCGAGCGGGACGTGGGGCTTGTAGATCCCATCTTGGCTTTACTTTAGTCCTCCCCCTATAGCCAATACCAACGTCTTTTTCCAGGTTCCTTGTGACTGGGTGATCCTCTTCTTCTCCTTGTTCACGAGGGTCCAGTGAGGAATACGCTCGCGCTTGCTGTGATGGAGGGAAGGTCGCTAGCCGTGCCTTCTTGCTGCGGGCGTGCCCGAGGGGTCCTCCTCGCCTGGCCTGACCCCGTTGCCTATACCAGGTGCTATAAGAGCGTGAGTACGGATCGTGGGTCCTCTGGCTTGCCGGCGTTCTCAACCTTCCTGTCGAGATCAGCAGCCACCGCGAACTCGGCCCAGGGTCGCATCATAATCCGGCTTGGGAGAAGTGGAGCCGGTGGAACATGGCGGCTGGAAGTCTGGCGTACTACTCGCGGCATTCACGGCCATTCCCCAGAATCAGGCGATCGCGCCGGTCGTACTCACCTGCGCGCGGGTGTGTGGACTGCAACCACCGTCGGGAGCGCCTCCCGGCCGGTGGGACGCTCCGCCAGTGGCACGTCGACACTCCTGATCGCCAGCCACAGGCCGAACACCAGCTCGAACACCATCACTGGCGCAACCAGGACCATCTGCATCCCGTCAACCGCGCTGCCCGGCGCCAGGATCGAAGTGAAGGCGCTTCCGAGCGCGAGCACGTAGGCCAGCATGCCGAAGCCGACCAGGGGCCGGGGCGCGTACCTCGCGGTCCAGAAGAGGTACAGGAACGGCAGCGAGCCGAGCCCCATGAAGACCAGGTTAACCGTCCCGGTGGCGCCTCCTCCCTGCACCGCGAGTTGCACCAGCGCCTGCACCTGCTGCGGCCCGAACCCGGCCCGGGAAGCGTCGCCGCTGGCGAGCTGGGAGACGAGCAGGCTGAAGATCAGCGTGACCAGACCGAGCGTCGCTTCCGGCAGGCGTAACACCAGTCCCAGCAGGGCGAGGTTTCGGTTGACGGGCTCCACTGTCACGTACAGCGCCGCGATGAGGACGAAGACGCTCACGAACATGACCAGGGTGCTCAGGATGCCGACGCGAAAGAGCACCGGATTTGCCTGGACGTTGGCGATGGTGGCCGCGGGGTCATTGGCCACCGTCAGGCCGGCGCTCGTCAGGAGGTAGACCGGCACATACAGGATGCCGAAGACATAGGCGAGGCCCGCGATGCGCGCGGCCTGCCGTTGGGACGCGATGGCGCTGTCACTAATCACGGGTGTCCCTCCTGGACCAACGCTCGCGCGTGGTCCGACCGATTTGCGATGGGCGGCTGCGGCTGGACGGCCCCAGGCCGGGCAGATGCGCTGAAGCCTTTGGCGATCAGCCAGACCGCCAGGACCATCTCCTGCACGGCGAGTGGGAGCGCCAGGGGCACGTACGACAGCATGGACGTCTGGGTGAACAGCGCGAGCAACCACGCCGCCAGCAGCAGGACGACTGCGGCCAGACCGGCGCCCGAGAGCCAGCGCGGGATCAGGCCGGATTGGTAGAAGGCCCAGTAGTACAGGAGGCCGCCGATGCAGAAGGCCCCCACGCTCAGCAGACCTGCCTGGTCGCGCACCCCCAGGAGCGCACCGCCGGCCGCCTGAAGGGTGGCGCGGTCCGTCGCGCCGGCGCTGACGAACTGGCGGCTCAGCGCCAGCAAGGCGAGCAGGCCGACCACAGCGAGGGTGTACATGGTGGCCTCGATGGTCCGGAAGACGACGGCGCCTAGGGCCAGGCCCGCGCTCGGCTTGCGCAGGACGGGGTACAGCGCGATGGCGATGCCGACGCTGGCACCAGCCCCGACGAGTTCAAGCAGCGCGCCGCCGGTCACCTGGACCGCGTTGGGGGAGAGCCTTGCGAGGCGATCCGGATCGTTCAACAGGGGCCGCGAGAGCCCGGTGCCCACGACGTTCGTAACGGTCGCGGTAATCAACAGCACACCCGCGGTCAGGGCGGCTCTACGGTTCGAGTCCACGTTCTTCTCCTTTCATCCACTCGGTCGGAAGACATGGGTCCTTCCTCCCGTCCTCGGCTTGCGCTCCTCGCGGCTCACCCCGGATCGAGTGCGGCTCCATCCGGCCGTCCGACGGGGCGGCGCCACGTCCAGGCGTACCAGACGATGAACAGGGTGCACGCAATCTCGATGGTTGCGAAGAACACGTAGTACGGAGCCAGTGACATCGACCCGGCGACAGCCGCGGTGTGCAGCACGCCCGCGGCGACGTTCGCCCAGCGGTTAGCTCTGTACCTCAATAGCCGGGACAGGACGACCATGGCGATCGCGGTCTCCATCAGTACCGCGGCTGCCAGGACGACGAGGGGCGACCCCCCGGTGAACGTCTTCGCTTCCTCAAGCACTGCTGGATTGAAGTACAGGCCAAAAACGTCCGCATAGAGGTAATTGAGCACCGCGAACACCCAGAGCGTCGAGAGTATCACCCTCCTGTCGGGTGTTCCGGCGACCACTCCCCGTCTGTTCACGCTCGCCTGCACCGCCGGCCGATCATCGGTCGACGGGCCACGTCCCCCAGGCTCGTGCGTTGTGAAAACACTCATGTCGTCCTCCCGGGAGCGGATGACCTGCCGAAGGGCATCGGCGGTCGCGCCTGATGCCCGCCGTTAGACCAATTCTGTAGTCGTTGGGTTACGCGGCAGGTTACGCCAGGTCAACACACCGTGACAGATTTCACGACGGGACGGCTGTCTCAAAGTCCCAACTGGCGGGGTATTCCGGAAGCGGCGTTGGCCGACGACCTCGGCCGGGTGCCCGATTCGCGCGCCGCTCGGGGGCGGCGCCGTCCCTGGGGCGCGCTACTCCTGCTCATTGTCGTCGCCCTGCTCTGCGGGGCCAACACACTTCCTTCAGCCGCTCCTCCCACCTCCTGCCCGCACGGGACGACCACCCGCTGACGACCGGCGGACCATCGGCGCCATCCTCTCTGTCCTCCTCACGAGTTGCCGCTGGCAGGACCTCCCGTGTGAATACGGCGCGCCGACGACGGCATGGCGGCGCCTCACGCACTGGGGCGAGGTGGGCATCTGGGAGCGCATCCGGCGGGTGGCGCTCGCGACACTCGACCGGCAAGGCCAGCTCGATTGGACCATCGCCTTCCTCGACGGCTCGTTCGTGACTGCCCAGCGGGGTGGCGAGAAGGTCGGGTTGACCCGGAAGGGCGAGGGCACCAAGGGGATGGCGGTCGACGGCAGTGGCCTTCCGATCGGATTCCCTCTTGATGGCGCCGATGGCGCCGAGGTCCCGTTGGCACACCAGACGTTGGACACCATCCCGGTCACGCCGGGTCACGCGGCCCCGGGGACGCCCCAAAGGCCGACCAATGAAGAAAGCAACCAGTCTACACGCCGTGACGCCATCCTTCCTCGATCCAGGTGATGTGCCCGGTCGCATGCTCCGCTAACCCGGCAAACAAGTCGCCGGCGGCCTGCTCACCAACGACCGTGGGCACCGGAGCGGCCAGCTGCTCATCGGTGAACTGGTGTAGGAGGTCCAATAGTTCCCGCCGCGCCGCCAGGTAATCCGCGGCCAGCAGCTCCCGCGTGTCGTCCTGGTGCGCGTTCCGGTAGGTTTGATTGACGCTGGCGACGGCCAGCTCCAGCTGCTCCTGCTCCCCCAGGGTCAGCGCGTCCCAATCGCCCAGAGTGCCCGGCAGCGGCATTCCCTCTGGGTATTGCCGGCGTAAGAGCACGTCGCGCGTGTCGCCGGCGAGGGTACGGCGCAGCAAGTGCTGGATGTTGCGCTCGCTTTGCACCAGGTGAGCAAAATGATCCCTGGCGCGCCACGGAGCTGCTCCGGGAACGCCACTCGCCGTTGCCGGGCGCTCCAGGTCGTGCGGGCTCAGCCCTTGAAAAAACGCCACAACCTGCGTCTGCGACGCCGCGAGTGTGTCCAGAATCTCTGCGCGAGTTGGCATAATTACTCTCCTAGAAACCAGTGGGAGGTCGGTGGACGCGGCACGATCGGTTCAACCAAGCTGGAGCACGACCAGCTCAGGGCCGCACCCGCCTACTCCTGGGTAAACAGCGTCCAGTGCCCCTCGGAGACGACGTCGACGACGCCATCAACGACTTGGATGGCGGTCTGATCGTCAATCGCGTACCCCGGCACCGGTCCGCCGGCGGCCCATTTTTCGGCGTTGGCCAGGGAATTCTCCGGAAAACGCTCGTGATCCAGGTGCGGAAACAACGCAAAATCGACCAGTCCCAGCGCTCGATCGCCACCGGTGGGCGGATTCCAGCCGACGAAGTCCTCCCCGACGTTGGGGGCCATCACCATGCTCCCGGCGCTCACCCCCACGTAGACCGCCTCGCGCCGCAGCGACGGCAAGCGGTCTGCCAGTCCGGACTGCCGCATCCAATAGCACAGATACGGGGGATCGCCGCCTCCCACCAGCAGGGCGTCAGTCTCCTGGACCATGGGGACCCAATAGTCTTCTTTGATACTGGGGAGAGCGGTGAGTTCCAGCACGCCCAACGACTTCCAACCCAATTCGCACAAGGGGGTGGAGGCTACTCCGCGGATCATCCGCCAGGCCATGGCAGCACCGCCGGGTATGGCGTACGCCGCGGTGGGAATGCAGAGGACGCTGGACTCGGCAATCGGTTTGCCCAGTAGGTCGACCAGCGCGTTGTGGATGCTCGGGTTGCTGATGCCAGCGGAAGTGAGAAGAAACCTCATGATGCCTCTCCTAGTCACTGCAATCGGGGCCGACGGTCTCTACTGCCCGCTTGAGTATATGACAGACACTGGCCGCATCGACTTTCGAGACTGCCTGTAGGAAACTCCGACCGATGCGCCACGCATTGGCCCCTCATCGATCGCGCCACGGGACGGGCTTACGTCTGCGACATCACCCCGGCGCGCGATCGTGTCCGAACCCAGATCCTCGAAAACTGGGCCGGGTAATCCGGCCCCCACCGTCGCACGGGCGTTGCGTCTCGTCAGCCGGGCAACGCCGACGCGCTCGACCCTCCCCATCCTTCAGACGGTCCGGCTGGATGCCCAACCCGATTATCTGGTCCTCGCCTCGACGGACCTCGAACTGGGAATGACGACCTCCGCCGTTGCAAATGTAAGCGATCCGGGCACGGCTTGCGTACCCGCGCGGCTTTTGAGTGAGTACGTTGCCCAACTCTCCACCGAGCCGGTGCGTCTAACATTGAACCTGGAGGGCCATCGCCCGCGTCGCCTTCGCCGCGGCGCGCGACGATAGCCGTCCGATCCTAACCGCGGTCCTCTTCGATTTCGGGCAAGACGGATTGACCCTCGCCGCGGCCGACGGCTTCCGCCTCGCCCGCGCGCGCCTCTCCGAGGTCAGCGCCTCGCCGATGCAACTCCTCGTCCCAGCCAAAGCCGTGAGCGAGCTGGGTCGGCTCCTGGGGGACGCCGAAACGGTCCGCCTGATTCCGACCGAAGGTAGCCGGGGCGTGTGCTTTGTCGTCGGGGAAACGACCCTGTTCACGTGTTTGATCGAGGGCCGCTTCCCCGACGTGGACCGCGTCATTCCGAAAGAGATTACGGCCCACGTCACCGTCGAGACCGCGAGCTTCCAGCAGGCGATTCGAGGCGCCGCCCTTTTCGGCGGGAACGCCGACGCGCGACCGGTCGTGCTGGAGGTCAGCCAAGGGTGCCTGCACGTGCGGGCAAGGGGCGACGACACTGGCGATGCCGAGGCCGACTTAACGGCAGAATTGGATGGGGAACTTCCGCCCATCGCGGTCAATACCCGCCTCCTCGTCGACGCCCTCGACGCGACGAGCGCCGCCCGGATTCAGATTTCCTGGTCGAGCTCCCACACCCCGATCGTCCTCCGCGAGGAAGGCCGCGAGGACAGCGCCGCCGTGGTCATAATCATGCCCCTGGCGGATTCGGCGCTCACGAGACCGGCTGTCGCGGCATGACGTATTGGGTAAGGGCGGGGAGACCGTCTGCCTCCCCCGTGCCCTGCGGGAAAGGTTCACGTGAACGAGCAGAATCCTGGTTCCCTGGAAGAAACCGCAACGCCTCCGACGCTGGTCGACGGCTGTGGGTGCGCGCCGACCGTAACGCAGCCGACCAAACCGATCGGCGCTGTCGAAGCTGCGACAACCGCTCCTGGCATGAGCAGCCCTGCCCCGCCAACCATGGCGCACCCGTCACTCGCGCGCCGTTCCTACAAGATTGTCCTCAGCCTGGAGGCGGCAACACATGGAACCTTCCAGGCAATCCTCGCCGTCGGTTCAGCCGACTGCGACCCGCGATTCACAGCTTTCGACGTTCCCGACCTCCTGGCAGCCCTGGCCGCCATCCCGAAACTGGTGAGCGACGCCGAGTCGGCCTGGAATCTGCAGCCGCGTTACCCCATCGCTCGTCCAACGGCGATGCCGAAAGCGACGGACAAGGCGCCGTCGCCGACGGACGCCTCGGAGCCAGAATCACCGGCCCAACCCTCCTCGCCACCGGCAAAGTCTGCAACTTCTTCCGAAACGACCAAGTCGTCGTCCGGGCAACTGCCCCTGTTTGGGTAACCCCTGTCTTGCCTCGCCCGATTCGCCCACCAACCAGCTCGTGTCGCCACACCCTCTTCACTTGCCGTGATGGTCCGTCGCTTATCGCCAGAGTTCGGGACGGACGCTCAAAGTGGCTCTGCCGCGAAGAGCGGAATCTGGCGGGTGGTCCGTTTCTGGTACTCGGCGTAGGGTGGGTAGGCTTTTACCGCGGCTTGCCACAAACGCGCGCGTTTGTCCGAGTCGGTCACTTCGTGAATGCGGGCACGAAAGACACGCTCGTGATCACGGATCTCGACCTCGGATTGTCGGCACAGGTTGTAATACCAGAGCGGATTCTCGGGCGCACCCCCCTTCGAGGCGACCAGGACGTAGGTTCCATCGTCGGTCACGACGCGCATCAGCGGGGTCTTGCGCACCGCCCCGGTCTTGTGGCCAAGGTGCGTCACGATTACCACGGGTAGCCCGGTATCCCGCAACGTCGTGCCCGCTTTGCCTCTCGAGGACTCGTATTCCTCGACCTGTTCGCGTACCCAATCAGATGGGGAAGGAATGTACTCGGCCATTCATTGCTCCTCTGAGGTAGTTTCACTATCTCATTGTAGGCCGTCGGCCGCGTCAAAGCAGCTAATTTGCTTCGACCTGACCGCCGCTCCAGCCCCGTACGAAGGTGAGGATAACACGCTGGACCCCCTCCCACTTTTGCCCGATGGACCTGGACGTCCGGCTATTCTCCCGCGGCCCGCTGGACCCAGTTCGGCACGGTTACGAGGTCAAGTCCGACGGAAAGTCGACTCAATTACTCTTCGGAGGTTCTCCGTCATGGCGCGCATCTTTTTCTACGATAACCGGCAGTTCCCGGATCCCGACCCGAAGCTCTCGGTCGAGGAGGTTCGTCGCCAGTTCGCCGAGTTCTTTCCGGAGCTGACGAACGCCGAGACCCGGGAGGAGAAGCGTGGGGAGGACACGGTTTACACCTTCAGTAAGCGGATCGGTACGAAGGGGAGGCGAAAGAATCCCGATATCGTGGCGATCCTCCGCCGGGTCCCGGAGAAGCGGCTGAAAGTCTTCGAACTGGCGAGCGAACTCGTCGACGAGCACGGCGATGTGGACGTCGAAGCCGCGGCGATCCGCCAACCCGAGGTCAACCTGGCCCTGGCCGAGGTGGAAGGCTACGTCCGAGCCACGCGTCAGGCGACAGAGGCGTTGACGAAGCTTCCTCCCCGGTGATCTCGAGCCTTCACGCTCTCGGAAAGTTCCTGCGACGGAATCTGTGCTTCTCCACGACTACGCCGGAAGCGTCGTCCGCACCAAGCTGGTCTCCGCGCTTGACGTGGCCCACGCCCTGGCCCGCGAGCTCGACCTCGCGACGGGTATCCTCCCACCTGACACTCTTTGGTGGTCACGAACCGCGACGGGTGTGAGGGTCGCGGTCTGGCGTGAGCCACGGATCTGAAGGGGGCGTCTGCGGGAGAGGATTGACGCCAAGCCTCGCCGTCTCCGTTTGCCGATGCCTGGCCTGGTCTTCATCGCCATGCCGGGGCGTCAGGCCCCGTACGTCTTCGCGTCCAAGACTCGTCCGCGCTCCCCGGATGATCAGCTTTTTCACTGCCCGGCTTACAACGTCTTCGATTCGGGACGGGGTTGTCCGGGCACCCACGTGTTCCCGAGTGATCCCGCCAGGGTTCCCGAGGTTTAAGGTGGACTAGATGGACGAGATGGATGTGGCACGACACCGGATTTGGCTAGAACACAGCCAAAAGCACGTGATGATAGGTTCTGGACGCACCCGCTCACAACTCTGGATCAGAAGATCCTAGGTTCGAATCCTAGTCCGGCAGCCGAGAAAACCCCTGATTATTCAGGGGTTTTTTAGTTATCGCTAATTCGGTCCTGCTGAAAGTCGGCGTATTGCTAACGGTTTGCTAACGCGAAGTTGAGGGGAGCAGAGTGGAGACGTTTGGTGCGCCCGTGGGTCACAAACTGGGGTTAGACGGCAAATTAGGGCGTAGGGTCATTTCGTTCGGACATCCGAAATCTGCCTAGCGCTGCTTCGCGGCAATGATCGCGGCCGCCTCGGCGCGGCGGGAGACGTGAAGCTTCTGAAAGATAGTGCTGACGTAGGTTTTGACGGTATTCACACTCAGCGAAAGGTCCTCGGAAATTTGTCGATTGGTCTTCCCTTCCGCGATTAGGCGCAAGACACTGCGCTCCTGCTCCGTCAGGCTCGTCAGCGAGTCGGTGAGTATCTCCCCACCGAGAGACTGGAACCGCTCCAGGACCGAGTGAGTAACCTTCGGATCGAGGAAGGAACTGCCGCCTGCGACAATGTGAACAGCATCGATGAGCCGCTCCGCATCGGTCTCTTTCAGAAGAAAGCCCGAGGCCCCAGCGAGAATCGAGGCGATCACCAAGTTATCATCCGAGAATCCGGTGAGCATGATCACCCGCGTCTCCGGTCGCGCCGCGCGAATCGCTCGACAGGCCCTGGTCCCGCTGGCATCCGGCAGCCGGATATCCAGGAGGACCACGTCGGGCTTGCAGCGCTCGGCAAGCTGAACCGCCTCTGCTGCCGTCGCCGCTTCCCCGACAATCTCAACGCCCTTCACCGTGTCGAACAGACTCTGCAGGCCCATCCGGAGGACTTTGTGGTCATCCACCACCAGAAGCTTTATTGGCGATGCCCCCATGTTTCTTGTTCCTGCCCACGTCGGAATTGCTGCGCACGCTACGAGGTACTTAATATTCGAGGCAGCGGCGAGAACAGTGGTGCACCTGCCGGGCTGCCCTTCTCGCCCGCCGAACGATCGATTCGACCTCGGCTGGGGAGACCCGCTCACCCACGATGAGGCTATCGGCGACTTCTTCGATGGCGCGCCAGTTCCTTGGTTGATTGAAGAGTAAGGATGCCCGTTTAATCGCCAACTCAACGAACCCGACAGCCCGGGCAGGGGAAAATCCGAGATCGTCCGCGATTTGCTCGATGAGGCTCCAATCCCCATCTGCCCCCAGCGGAAATGGGTTGTTATCGGCGATTGCTTCGGCAACCGGCCCGGCTGCGCAGACCAGGGCGAGGCGGTATCCGGTCTTGGTGCGTGCCCGGTCTCGTCGTTCGGTTAGGGAGAGGATCCGGATGATGTTTCCGCTGGTTTTGGTGACCTGAGCCGATTCGTCTTGCGATTTGTCATCAAGGATCTGTCCGAAGGCTGAGCGTCGCCTGAACTGCTCGTCGGTATAGCCGTGGAAGACCGACGCGCCGGTGCATGCGACCTTGAGTAACGTCGCGGCGACCGCGTGCCCGGCTTCGTGGAAGGCCACCGTGCGCTTTATCGGAGCGAGCTGGTCGGTGCTCAACTCGGTCAAATAGGCGCTCACGTTGTCCGCTGCCTCCTTCCAATCCGTCAGGTCGGCCTGGCTCTCTCGATCGATTGCTCGCTCCGGGGCACTGCGGTGCGAAGTCCCTCATGGGGACCGGTGCCGTCGTCACCCCTTCTCGACGATTGCGGTTCAACCGCCCGGCCCGTGGCGGTACGTGTCTGCCCGGGCGAAACCCCCTTCCGTTGCAGAAAGGCGACGTACGGTCAGGACAACGCCCCCTCCCACACCAAGAATGATGCAGTCACAATGTGTACAAGGTCAATAGGGCCTTCGCCAGCGCTGTCCTATGCCCAGTTCCGGCCACATGGAAAGCACCCGATCACCCGAACGGAGACGGCGAGTGGCGAAGATGGTTCTGCGCTCGTCGCCAAATGCGACCTCAGCAGGGCGTATCGCTTCCCTCGATGGGGATAATAACCTTGGCCTCTTACGGTTCTCTGATGGGTTGTTAACAGTTTGTTCATTACGGTTCCGAGTTCAGCCCCTACAATAGCGATATTGGTGGCGAGTCAGGGCCATAACAGGCATATGAGTAAAAGGCTGGCAGCTTCACCGCATTCCGTCGTCCTACTGCTGGCGTCTGCTGCTGCCTGAGCACTCACCGTAGAGTTGAATACGAAGGAGGCGAGTGTGAGCAAAGGACGAAGGGTGCTGATCGTTGAGGATAGTTCAGACGTAGCTGCCTTAGAGGCCGACATTGTCGCGGCGTGCGGAGCGCACGCGATGGTCGTTTCCGATGGAGAGACGGCACTGGGAACAATTCGGCACGAGCGCTTCGTTCTGATTCTACTCGACCTAACCATGCCCAACGTCACCGGTCAGGCAATTCTCACCGCGCTGGCTGCGGACGCTGATCTCTGCCAAATACCAGTCATCGTGGTATCCGGAAGTCTCGCTGGTTTTCAGCCAACCGGGCAAGTTGTTGCAATCCTTCCCAAGCCGTTCAGTGCGGACAAGCTCACCGAGACGATCCAACGTATCCTAACAAACAACGGTAAGCCAGCAATTCCTCAATTACCCAATCCGTGACGGTGATTACGGCGTGTAGTCGCCGATCGTCACCCCATCGTCATTGACGATCACGCGGCCATACCGCGCGAGTTCCTGAACTAACGTGCGTGGACGGAAGTCGTAGGCGATGAGGAGCGCCCGCATAACGCGCCAAAGTAGCTGCCTATTCCCAGTCAATTGGGTAAGTGCTACAATGTGACGTGCCAGCGCACGTTTTATACGTGAAAAGGTATCGGAGTGACGAGCGAAGATCGGTGAAATGCCGACGCCGTCCCGCGACTGTGATGCGTTTGCGCCCGTTTGCGAGTTGACCTCGCTAGGCGCGTCGCTAAGCCAGGTCGCCTCCCACTCTGAATTGGATCGCTGCCTTCGCGGAAAGGCGCGGGCTGACCGGCCCTGCGGTGGGTTTCTCGTCACGCGGGTCGTGGTCTCCCCTCGCCTCGTCGTTCGACGAGGTTTTTTTGTTGGCTTTTGGGGTCATCCCTTTTTGCCAACCCCTCGCCTTTCTTCCCGGCTGCGATCCCCGAGCTTTCGGTCCGGTTCGATCAAATTGGCCGATTAGTAATGAGGGTCTGCACGTGCAAAGTGATCCGAATAACACTCAAAGCCTGGATCTCAATGATCACTCAAATAGCGAAGCCCCTCTGGAGGATTTGAGTGAGGCCGGCCGGGCGGCGAAGAAGGCCGAGCAGGATGCGGCGCGCAAGCGGGCCAATCGGCACGCCCGGGGACTGGTGATCGTCAACACCGGCGATGGCAAAGGGAAGACGACGGCGGCACTTGGCCTACTGTTCCGTGCCTGGGGTCAGGGTCTGCGGGTGGCGATGTTTCAGTTCATCAAGGCTCAGACCGGCAACTGGGGCGAGGTGAAGGCGGCAAGGAAGCTAGGGCTGGAGATCGTCCCCCTCGGCGATGGCTTTACCTGGCTGAGTAAGAACATCGAGAAAGATCAGGCGCTCGCCCGGGAGGGCTGGGAGCGCTGCCGAACCGCGATCGAAAGCGGCGCGTATGACGTGGTCGTGCTGGACGAGCTAACCTATTGCTTTAAGTTTGGCTGGCTCGATCTCGGCGAGGTGCTAGACGTTCTTCGGGCGCGGGCGCCGATGCAGCACGTGGTGATCACCGGGCGGGACGCGCCGCCCGAGCTGATCGAGTTCGCCGATCTGGTGACCGAGATGCAGGTCGTCAAGCATCCCTATCAAGCCGGCGTGAAGGCGCAAAAGGGGATCGAGTTTTGAGCGGCGAGCCACGCGGTGGGCGCCGACCGGCCCGGAATCTCGTGACCCGACCTGACGGGAAGCTGGTCAACGTCGCTCGGAAGACCGGGCAGCTATTCGTCTGCAAAGACGGTTGTTGCTGCGGTCACGTCGAGAAGGGGCACGCGCCCGTACCGGCCGATCTGCTGCACGCCGAGTGGGAACGGCGGCGGCTCCGCAACAAGGTTCATTTGACGATGGGCGGCTGCCTCGGTCCCTGTCCGCTCGCCAACGTGGTCATGCTCCTTTTCGATGGACGATCGATCTGGTTCCACTCGTTCGATACCGAGAGCCAGGTGCGCGCGCTTTATGATTACGTCGAGCAGATGCTCGCCGCCCAGAGCTACCTGCCTCCGCCGCCGTCCCTGGCCGACTACGCTTTCAGCGCTTTCAATTGGGACGGTCACGTCGTAGAGGCGCAAGCCGAAAGGGCTGCCCTGCCAGTGGTCGAGCCGCGTGGCTTCCTTTTCCTCACGCAGGCCGACACTGACCTCCTTGCCCTGTCAAAGATTGCGGATCGTCTCCCTTCGGACTTCCCTCCGGTTCGTGCCCACAACATCGGCCACCTCAAGGCGACCGAGGATGTCGAGGCGTTTCTGGCCGCCACTCTCCCGGCGGCCGAGGTGATCGTCCTGCGGCTACTTGGAGGGGCCGCGAGCTTTCAGGAGGGGTTGGCGCGGGCGGTCGCCTACGCTCGCGATAACGGCGTCTGGTTGGTCTGCCTGCCGGGAACTGATAACCTCGATCCTGAGCTAACCGCGGCCTCGACCGTCGGGGTGCCGGTGACTCACGAGATCTACGCCTATCTCCAACTCGGCGGCCTCGAGAACTACGCGCACGCCTTGCGCTTCTTGAGCGATCACCTGCTGATGACCGGTTTCGGCTACGATCCGCCGACCCCGCGGCCCCGCCACGGGGTCTACCATCCGGACGTTCCCACGGCGACGCTCGAAGCCTGGCAACGGCGCGCCGATCTAGCGCGCCCGACGATCGGCGTGTTGTTCTACCGTTCGCACCTGCTCTCGGGAAATATCGATTTCGTGGACGCGCTGGTTCGCGCTGGCGAGGAACGTGGGGCGAACGTGCTGCCGGTCTACGCCTACTCGCTGAAAGAGTATCCGGAGGGCGAGGATCCCGCGGAAGCACTGCCCTCGGCGTTGCGCTATTTCGTTCAGGACGGCCGTCCGGCGGTGGATGTGATCGTCTCGACGCTGAGCTTTGCCCTGGGCTCTACCGACGGCGGCGGAAGCGCGATCCTCCGCCGGCTCGACGTACCGGTCCTCCAAGCGATCACCGCGTCGTCGAGTAGCGAGCAGTGGGCGGCTTCGTTGCGGGGGCTGGGTCCGCTGGACACCGCGATGAACGTGGCGATCCCGGAGCTGGATGGCCGGATCATCGGCGTGCCGATCTCGTTCAAGGAAGCCGTCCACGAAACGGCCGCCGGTGGGAATAGCGCGATCAGCTCGCCAGTGGTTCGCTACGTGGCCCAGCCGGACCGGGTCGAGCGATTGATTGGACAGGCCCTCCGCCTCGCCGCGCTTCGGCGCAAGCCGAATCATGAGAAGCGGATCGCCTTCGTCCTGACCAACTATGCGTCCAAGGCCTCGCGCATCGCCAACGCGGTTGGCTTGGATACGCCGGCCTCACTGATCGCGGTTCTCCACGCGATGCGCGCGGCCGGCTACCAGGTCTCCGACTTCCCGAGCGACGGCGACAGTCTGCTGCGACTGCTGATCGAGCGCGGCTCTTACGACCAGGAGGTGTTGACCGAGGACCAACTGGTTGGAACGATGACGCGGGTGCCGAATCGGCGCTATCGGGCATGGTTTGGCGAACTGCCGACGAAGAATCGACGGGAGATGACCGAACGCTGGGACGAGCCACCCGGGGCATATTACCGCGACGAGCGGGGAAACCTCGCGCTGGCCGGACTCGAGTTCGGCAACGTCTTCGTCGCGATCCAGCCACCGCGCGGCTACGGGTTGGATCCGGCCGCGATCTACCACATGCCAGACCTTCCCCCGCCACACCCTTACCACGCGCTCTATCGCTGGCTAACCGAGTCGACGGAAGGCGGCGGTTGGGGTGCCGATGCGATCGTCCATTTAGGTAAGCACGGCACGCTGGAGTGGCTGCCCGGGAAGGGGATCGGGGTTTCGCGCGAGTGCTATCCGGACCTCTTCCTCGGCGATCTGCCGCTCGTCTATCCCTTCATCATCAACAACCCGGGCGAGGGCGCGCAGGCGAAGCGGCGCACGCACGCGGTGATCGTCGACCACCTCACGCCACCCATGACCACTGCCGAGGGCTATGGTGAGATCGAGGAACTGGCCCGACTGGTGGACGAGTATTACCAGCTCGAACAACTGGACCCGAGCAAGCTGCCCTTGCTTCAGCAGCAGATCTGGCAGTTGATCCAGCAGGCCCGCTTGGATGCCGACCTGGGTCAGATCGTGAATTACGATGCGACTGCCCAAGATGACGGGGCGCCGGGACACCGCCACGAATGGGACCCGGAGTACCACGAGGATGGCGTCCCCTACAGCATCTCCGACCTGAGCGGGCGGGATTTTGCCCACCTGGTGGAGAATATCAACGGCTACCTCTGTGAGCTAACCAGCGCCCAGATTCGCGACGGTCTCCACGTGCTGGGACAGGCGCCGACCGGCGATCAGCTGATCGATACCCTCCTCGCGCTGGTCCGGTTGCCTAACCTCGACGTTCCCAGCCTGCGCGCGGGGATCGCCGCCTCCTTTGGCCTGGATCTCGACGCGATCCTCGGCGCCCTCGGACGGCGCATCGATTCACCTTCTCGGCTCGCCGACGCCGTCGGGCGTGCCATCCCGACCAATGCCGACGCGCTGGAGGCGATTGATGCGCTCGGCCACCGTTTACTCGTCGGGCTGGCCGAGGTGGGTTTCGCCGTGGAGGGAATCCCGCGGGCGCTGGAAATGGTTTTCGGACTGGTCCGCCCGAGCGAGGCGGTGCACCAGGCGCTGCGCTTCGTCTGCGCCGACCTCGTGCCCCGCTTGGGGCGGACGAACGAGGAGGTACTCAACCTACTCCACGCTCTTGAGGGCGGCTACGTGCCCGCCGGGCCGAGCGGCGCGCCGACCCGGGGAATGGCCCACGTTCTCCCGACCGGGCGGAACTTTTACACCGTCGATCCTCGCGCGCTGCCCAGCCAGGCCGCCTGGGAGGTTGGACAGCAGCTTGCCGAGGGCGTCGTCCGTCGGTACCTCGCCGAGGAGGGACGCTACCCGGAAAGCGTGGGGATCTCGATCTGGGGGACGAGCGCGATGCGCACGCACGGCGACGACCTCGCCGAGGTGTTCGCGCTGATCGGAGTTCGGCCGCGCTGGCAGGCCGAAAGCCGACGGGTGGTCGGCTTCGACGTGATCCCACTGGCCGAACTGGGGCGGCCACGCATCGACGTGATCTGCCGGATTTCCGGCTTCTTCCGGGATGCCTTCCCGCACCTGATCGCCCTCCTCGACGAGGCTTTTCAAGCGGTCGCTTCGCTCGACGAGCCTCCCGAGCAGAACTTCGTCCGTCGTCATTACCTTGCCGATTGTCGGAAACTTGCCGCCAGTAGCGTCTCCGAGAAAGAGGCCAGCCGAATCGCGTCCTACCGCGTCTTTGGCTGCAAGCCGGGCAGCTACGGCGCGGGGATCCTGCCGCTGATCGACGAGCGTAACTGGAGTGATGCCGCCGATTTCGCCGAAGCCTACGTCAACTGGGGCGGCTACGCCTACACCGCCGACGACTACGGAGTGGACGCGCGCGACACCTTCCGCCGCGTCCTCGGCGACGTCCAGGTGGCGGTGAAAAACCAGGACAACCGCGAGCACGACATCTTCGACTCGGATGACTACCTTCAATACCATGGCGGCATGATCGCGACGATTCGCGCGCTCTCTGGAAAGAGCCCACGCAAGTACTTTGGCGACAGCGCCGATCCGGCCCGCGCGCGCGTACGCGACCTGAAGGAAGAGGCGCTCCGGGTCTTCCGTACCCGGGTCGTCAATCCCAAATGGATCGAATCGATCCAGCGACACGGCTACAAGGGCGCGCTGGAGCTCGCCGCGACGGTGGACTATCTCTTTGGCTACGACGCGACCGCCGACGTCGTCGACGACTGGATGTACGCCCGGGTCGCCGAGACCTACGCCCTCGATCCGACGCTTCAGGCATTTTTTCAGCAGAGCAACCCCTGGGCTTTACGGGATCTCACCGCGCGACTGCTCGAAGCGATCGACCGCGGTCTCTGGGCCGAGCCGGGTGATCTCCGGGCCGCGCTCCAGCAGACCTATCTCAAAGCCGACGCCGCTCTGGAAGTGGCCGGCGAGCGATCCACGGGGAGGTGCTGATGGAGCGTCCGATCTTCCCATTCACCGCGCTCGTCGGCCAGCCGGCGATGAAAAAGGGCTTGCTGCTCAACGCGATCAACCCGCGGATCGGGGGGATTCTGATCCGTGGCGAGAAGGGGACCGCGAAGTCCACCGCGGTGCGGGCTTTCAGCCGATTGCTGCCGGAGATCGAGACGGTAGCCGACTGCCCCTACAACTGCGCCCCGGACAATCCGGAGACTTGCGAGCGCTGTACCGAGCGGCGAGCCCGATGCGAGGTCCTCCCCCTGCGCCGCCGTCCGGTGCCACTGGTCAATCTTCCGGTCGGAGCGACCGAGGACCGAGTCCTCGGCACGCTGAACCTGGAACAGGCGATCAAGTTTGGCGAGCGAACCTTCGAGCCGGGTTTGCTTGCCGCCGCCAACCGGGGCATCCTCTACGTCGACGAAGTTAACCTCCTCGCCGACCATCTGGTGGATGGGTTGCTCGACGCCGCGGCGATGGGGCAGAATTATGTCGAGCGAGAAGGGGTCTCAGTCCGCCATCCCTGTCAATTCATCCTGATCGGGACGATGAATCCGGAAGAGGGCGATCTTCGACCGCAGTTGCTCGATCGCTTCGCCCTCGGCGTCGCGGTCGAAGGGCCGCGCGATCCGGCCGAGCGGGCCGAGGTGGTCCGCCGACGAATGGCTTTCGAGACTGATCCCGTGGGCTTTATCGCCCGCTGGCGAGAAGAAGAGGAGCGGGAGCGCGCGCGCATCCAGGCGGCGCGGAGGCTGTTGCCGGAGGTGGAGGTTGCCGACGAGCAGTTGGATCTGATCGCACGAATCTGCGCCGCGTGCGCGATCGATGGCCTGCGCGGCGATCTCGCGTTATACAAAACCGCTCAGGCGCTCGCCGCCTATGCCGGCCGCCACCTGGTCACCGCCACGGACATCCGCGAGGCCGCCGAGCTGGCCTTGCGCCACCGCCGCCGCCGCCAACCATTTGACGATCCGGACGACGATCAAGGGCTACTCGATCAGGTGTTTCAGGAGGCGACCGAGGGGGCAGGGATTGGGGATCGGGGGTTCGGGAAGGAAACGCCTTCGTCCCAACGATCTCCAAGCGGGAGCGGAAATCCATCCCCATTTCCGTCGCATCCGGAAGGGGGCCAGGAGACGAAGTGCTCTCCGTCCTCTGACCGAACGGATCTTGAGGCGGAAGCTTCCCAGTCTACCGAGCAGTCTGCCCTCTTTGCTCCGAGCACGAGCTTCCGGGTCCGCCGGCTGACGCCGGAACGCCGCGATACCTCGGGCGCCGTGGCCTTTGGCCGTCGAACGACCAGCGTTGGCGAAGGGAAAGGTCGTTACGCGCGAGCGCGAGTGCCGTCGAACGGACTGAAGTCGATCAGCAACCTTGCCTTCGACGCGACGCTCCGCGTGGCAGCGCCGCGCCAGTTGGCACGGCGATCAGCGCAACCGAACGGTCCCTTGCTGCGCATCACGACAACTGATCTACGCGAGCGGGTGTATGAACGGAAGTCCGGAAATCTGATCCTCTTCGCCGTCGATGCGAGCGGGTCGATGGCAGCGCGGAAGCGGATGGTCGCGGTAAAGGGGGCGGTGCTCTCGCTGCTGCTGGACGCGTATCAAAAGCGGGATCGGGTCGGCCTGGTTGCCTTCCGGGGAACCTCGGCCGGGCTCCTTCTGCCGCCGACGAACAGTGTCGAGCGCGCCGAGCGTGCGTTGCGCGCGCTGCCAACCGGTGGCCGAACGCCGCTCGCCCAGGCACTACGACTCTGCGCGGAAACGCTGCGACGCCCCTCGGTGGCAGAGCGCGGTTACTTGCCCTGGCTGATCCTCGTCTCGGACGGCCGGCCGAACGTCCCGCTTCGCGAGGGAGATGCTTTGACCGACGCCTGTCGCGTTGCCGAGCAACTCCGGGCAAGCGGCATCCGCGCGCTGGTGATCGACACCGAGGAAGGGCCGGTGCGCCTGGGACTGAATCGACGGATCGCCGCGGCTCTCGGCGCGGAGTATCTGCGCCTGGAAGAGTTGGCGGCGGATGCGATCGAGACGGCAGTGAGACGACGCGTGGTGTCTGGAGGAACCGGTGGATGAGATGATTCTCTTGCTCGGGCACGGCAGTCGAGATCCCGAGGGCGTCGCCGAGTTTCTCGATCTGGTCGCGGAAGTGCGGGCGGCGAGCGAGCGTCCGGTCGAGGCCGGAGTGCTCGAGTTTGCTGGGCCAACGATGCCTTCGATTCAGTCCGCGATCGATCGCGGTTTCGCCCAGGGATTCAGGCGGATTCTCGCGGTACCGGTTCTCTTGCTGAACGCCGGCCACGCCCAGCGCGACATGCCTGCCGAGATTGCCCGGGCCCAGGCGCGCTATCCGAAGATCGAGCTGCGCCTGGCTGAGCCGCTCGGGATCCAGCGGGGTCTGCTGGAGATTCTCGAAGAGCGCGTCGGCGAGGAAATGGGCAACGCGGTCGTTAGTCCGAAGGATTCAACCGCGGTTCTCCTCGTCGGCCGCGGCACGACCGACGCCGAGGCAAATGGCGACATTTATAAGATCGCCCGCCTACTCTGGGAGCGAAACCGCTTCGCGCTGGTCGAGTGCGGCTTCGCCGGTACCACGCAGCCCACGATCACGGAGGGCATTACCCGTTGTGTCCTCCTCGGCGCGCGGCGAATCCTGGTCGTTCCCTACTTTATCAACACCGGTCTGCTCGTCCAGCGTATCCGCACCCAAGCCGCGCAAGCGCGGGACTCCTATCCGGACGTCCAGATCGCCGTCTGTCAGCACCTGGGTGTTCACCCCAAGCTCGTGCGATTGCTCCTGGCCCGCGCTCGCGCACTGGTCGATGGAGACGCTGTCCCGGCTGATCCGCCGATCGGCCGGACCTGGCGCTATCCCTATCATCATCACCACCATAGCGACCAAGGTGATCTTCACCACTCCGATCGAGTGAGCGATCAGTCCGCGGAGCCAGCGCGATGAGTCGGCCTCACGGTCTCGGGAAGGTCTGGCTCGTCGGCGCGGGGCCAGGGGATCCGGAATTGATGACCGCTCGTGGCTTAGCCCTCCTCCGAGCGGCTGACGCGGTCGTCTACGACCGTTTGAGTCCGAGCGCTCTCCTGGAGGAATGTCCGCCGCACGCGGAGCGCTTCGACGTGGGCAAGCTCCCGGGGCATCAGACCGTCACGCAAGAAGAGATCAATGCTCTGCTCGTTCGACTCGCCCGGGAAGGCAAGCGCGTGGTCCGCCTGAAAGGAGGTGACCCGTACGTCTTCGGACGGGGTGGTGAAGAAGCGCTGGCGATCGAGGCGGCGGGGATCGCCTGGGAGGAGGTACCGGGGGTCAGCGCGGCAATCGCCGCGGCTGCCTACGCCGGGGTTCCTTTGACCCACCGGGGACTCGCCTCCTCCTTCACGGTAGTGAGTGGCCACGATGGGTTGAGTTCGTCTCTGGTGGCCAACGCCGAAACCCTGGTGATCCTGATGGCCGTCGAACAGCTTGACCGGATTGTCGAACGACTGTGTGCCCTCGGCCGCGCCTCGACCGAGCCGGCCGCTCTGATCCACGCCGCCAGCACGCCGGACCAGCAAACTCTGCGCGCCCCACTTGCCGAAATTGCCAAACAAGCGCGCACAATCGGCCTTCGCCCTCCGGCCACCCTCATCGTCGGGCCGACGGTCACGCTCGCCGAGCGTCTCAACTGGTTCGAGCGTCGCCCGCTCTTTGGTCGGCGGATCCTGGTTGCCCGAACTCGTCCGCACCAGAGCCGGCTCGCCGAGCAGCTGCGCGAGCTCGGAGCCGAAGCGATCGAGCTGCCGACGATCCATGTCCGACCAGTCGATCTCTCGCCCGGCGACGCGGCGCTTCGTGAGCTCGCGGACGGCCGTTTCGACTGGATCGCCTTCGGTAGCGCTCTCGTCGTCGATCGCGTTTGGACTCGCCTGGCGATGCTCGGCCTGGATAGCCGCGCGCTGCGCGCCCGAGTCGCGGCCTACGGGCCCGGCACGGTCGAGGCGCTTGAGCGCCGGGGGATCCGCCCCGATTGCGCCTTTGCCGGCTATCTTGAGCGTGAGGTCGCCCGCCATCTCCTCGCCGTTGGCCTCGGCGGATCGGATGTCTTTTTGCCGTGTCTGGACGTGCCCGAGACGCTCTGCACGACGCTCGTCGAGCACGGTTGCCGACCGGTAGCGATCTCGGTCGCGCGGATCGATCGCGAGAGCAGCCGACAAGCCGACGCCAATCGACTTCGAACACTTCTCGACACCAAACAACTCGACGCGGTCGTTTTCCCGGCTTCCCGGAGCGTGGAGCTGATCGCCGCGCTTCTCCAGGGCGACCCGTCGCCCCTGAATGGCGTTCCCATCGTCTGCGTGGGGCCGAGCACCGCCGAGACGGCACGCCGCAATGGTTTCCCTCCGGGGGTGGTGGCAGAAGAGGCAACTTTCGACGGGTTGGTACGGGCAGTAGCTGACGTGAGGGCAGCGGAGGAGGAGATCGATCCTCAAACGAGCTACCCGCATCGGGCAGGACCGGCAGGAGCGCAAGAGACGGTGGATTCCAGGAGACAGGCTTCCACGGTTTCTCTCGTATCGCGCTACGCCCTGCCGCCCGAGGAAATCGAGAGCCTGAGCTTGCGGCGGGTGCGCGCGGCTTTGAGCGAGAACGAGCCGCTGGAGCCAGAGCAGCAAATCGTCCATCGGATCGTTTACGCGGCCGGGGATCCGACGCTGGCGCCACGGGTGCGCATCCATCCGGACGCGGTCGCGGCCGGGGTGGGAGCCCTCCGGCGCGGTCGGCCAATCGTCGTGGACGTGCGGATGGTCGAGGCTGGACTGAATCGCCGAATGATCGCCCAGCTTGGCTGTCCGGTTCACTGCGGAATCGATCTGCCCGAGGTGGCGACCGAAGCGCGACTGCTCGGGCTGCCGCGGGCGGTGGTTGCGATGCGGCGGCTCAGCTCGGAGATGAACGACGGAATCGTCGTGATTGGTAACGCCCCAACCGCCCTCCTGAGCCTGCTCGATCTGGTCGACGCCGGGCAGGCGCGGCCGGCTCTGATCGTGGGGGTGCCGGTTGGGTTCGTCGCGGCGACCGAGTCGAAGGCCGAGCTGGTGGCGCGAGCCGTTCCGTTCGTGACGATCGAGGGGACGCGCGGCGGGTCAGCACTCGCCGCGGCGGCGACCAACGCCTTGCTGCGGCTGGCATTCAACCCCGAGAAGGACCAATGATCATGACCGAGGAAAGCGGTGAGGGCGTCGAGAAGGTTCGACGGCGTGGCATGCGGACCGGTTTTACGACCGGCGCCTGTGCGACGGCCGCGGCAAAGGCGGCGACTCGCGCGCTCCTGACCCAGCAGCCGGTGAGCGACGTAACGATCCGTCTGCCGATTGGTCGCGAGGCGACATTTCAAATCGTTTCCTGCGAACTGGCCCCGGATTCCTGTTGCTGTGCGGTGATCAAGGATGCCGGCGACGATCCGGACGTGACCCACGGCGCGGAGATCCGAGCGGAGGTCCGCTGGTGCGATGAGTCGGGGATTCACCTGCGCGGCGGAGCTGGCGTCGGGGTGGTGACGCGGCGCGGGCTGGGGCTGGAAGTGGGTGGGCCGGCGATCAATCCGGTCCCCCGTCAGATGATTACCGAAGCGGTTACCGAAACGGCGGCGGAGGTGCTCCCCGAACGCGGACTGGTCGTCGAGATCTCGGTGCCGCGCGGCGAGGAGCTCGCGAAGAAGACGCTCAACGGTCGTCTGGGGATCGTCGGCGGCATCTCGATTCTCGGCACGACCGGGATCGTTCAGCCCTGGTCCACCGCGGCCTGGCGGGCGAGCGTCGAGCAGGCGATCGACGTGGCGACGGCGAACGAGCAGCGCCACATCGTCCTGACGACCGGTGGCCGGAGCGAGAAGTTCGCCATGAAGATTCTCCCCCTACCGGAGATTGCCTTTGTCGAGATGGGGATCTTCACCGGGCGCGCCCTCCACCGCTGCGTCGAGCGTGATTGTGAGCGAGTAACCCTGGCCGGGATGGTTGGGAAGTACGCCAAGCTGGCCCAGGGACACTTCCAGACCCACGTCGCGGGCAATCAGGTCGATCCGATCTTTCTTGCCGACCTGGCCGGGCAGGCCGGGGCGAGCGCGGAGCTGCAGTCGGCGATTCGCGGCGCGAACACCGCCCGCCACGTTCAGGAGTTGGTGCAAGAGGCTGGCTTGAGGGAATTCTTCCGAGCCCTGACCGAAAGGGTCGTCGAGCAGAGCGTTCGCTACGTTCGGGGCAAGCTCGCGATCGACGCGATTCTCTTCGATTTTGATGGAACGATGCTCGCGCGAGGAGGGCCACGTGGCTGAGATCGCGGTGGTTGGGATCACCGATGCAGGTGCGGCGAGCCTCTCCCCGGAGGCACTCGACCTGGTATATCGGGCCGAGCTGCTCTGCGGGGGCGAGCGCCACCTGACCTTCTTCCCCGAGCACCCAGCCGAGCGTTTCGTCATCAAGGCGAACCTCGCGGCTCTCGTCGAGCGGCTACGTGACGAGACGCGGTCGGTAGTCGTCCTCGCCTCGGGCGATCCTTGCTGGTACGGCATCGGGTCGTACCTCGCCGAGCGCCTCGGGCGCGAGCGGGTTCGGATTCTCAGCAACCTCAGCTCCCTGCAGCTCGCTTGTGCTCGCCTCGGGCTGGCCTGGCAGGACGCCGTTCACCTGAGCGCGCACGGCCGGCCGTTGGACGGGATTCTCCCAGCCGCGCTTCTCGCCCGGACGGTGGTGATTCTCACCGACGAGCAAAACACGCCCGCCGTGATCGCCCGGGCGCTTCTAGAGGCCGGCGACGAGGACGCCCGCGCCGACGTTTTCGAGCACCTCGGGGGAGCGAAGGAGCGGCACGTCGCGGGGCGGCTGAGCGACCTCATCACGCGGAACTTCGTGGCGTTGAACTTACTTGTCGTGCGACACCAAGGACCACCGCGCGCCTGGCCGCTCGGGTTGCCGGAGGAGGCATTCAGCCACCGTCAGGGGCAGATCACCAAAGCCGAGGTCCGCGTGGTGAGCCTGGCCAAGCTGCGGCTCCACGAGCGGGCGACGCTCTGGGATATTGGCGCGGGCAGCGGCTCGGTCGCGATCGAGGCCGCCTTATGCCTCTTGCGCCAGGGGCGGGTCTACGCGGTCGAGCGCGACCCGGTCGCATTGGATCACCTTGCCTGCAATCGACGCCGCTTCACCGCCGGTAATCTAACGATCGTCCGAGGCGAGGCGCCCTCGGCTCTCGCTGATTTGCCCGCGCCGGACTCCGTCTTCATTGGCGGGAGTGGGGGCGAACTCACGGCGATATTGTCCACGGCGATGGAGCGCGTCCAGCCGGGCGGGCAAATCGTCTTGAATCTCGTTTCTCTCGAGCATCTGGGACAGACAATCGAGGATGCCCAGGACAAGGGCTGGCTGGCGGAAGTAACTCAGATCGGGGTCGCCCGAAGCACGGTCACCGGCGGCTTGCTCCGGCTCGCCGCGCTGAATCCGGTTTTCATCGTCGCGTTGAGGCGAAGCGGAGAGTGAGCGGCATGTCTGATCGGAGGACGACGGATAACGTAAGCAATCGAATCGGCACCTTCTACGGCATTGGCGTCGGTCCCGGCGATCCGGAATTGCTCACCCTCAAAGCCTATCGACTGATTCGGACGCTGCCGCGATTGTACGCGCCAGTTTCCCGGCCGGGCGCCCCAAGCTATGCCAGGAGCATCGTTGCCGAGTACCTCGATCCGGGACGCCCGGTCGTGGAGCTACCTTTTGCAATGCGGGCCGCGCCCGAGGAGATGGCCGCGCAGTGGCGGGCGAATGCCGAGGTTATCGCGGAAGATCTTCGGCACGGGCGAGACGTCGGGTTTCTCACCGAGGGAGACCCCTTGCTCTACAGCACCTTCATCCACCTGGCCAGTGCGATGAAGGAGGTCTGTCCGGAGGCGTCGGTCGTCGCGGTACCCGGGGTGTCATCGTTCCAGGCGGTGGCGGCGGCAATTGGGATACCCCTGGTCGATCGCGACGAGCGGCTCGCGATCCTGCCGGCGAGTTACGAGGAACTTGATGGTGGCGTGAGGGTGCGGGAGGCGCTAGAGCGATTCGACACCGTTGTGCTGTTCAAAGTGGCGAGCGCGATCGATCGGGTGATTGATCTGCTCGAAGAGCTCGGCCGGACCGACCGGGCGGTGCTCGTTACCCGCTGCGGCCGTCCGGACGAGCAGATCGTCCGCGACGTCCGGAGCCTTCGCGGACGGAAGCTCGACTACTTTTCGTTGATGATTATTCGAAGATGATCGGGAGGGTGCGATGAGCGGCCACGTCTACTTTATTGGGGCCGGACCGGGGGCTCCGGACCTGATCACCGTGCGCGGCCGGGCGATTCTCGAACGCGCCGACGTCGTAATCTACGCCGACTCGCTGGTGGATCCTCGGCTCTGCGCGTACGCTCGGCCAGATGCCGAGATCCTGGGCAGCTCGTCGCTCACCCTCGAAGAGATTTGTGAGCGGATGGTCGAGGCATCGCGGGAGGGAAAGCTGGTTGCTCGGCTTCAAAGTGGAGATCCGGCGGTCTACGGCGCGATCCACGAGCAGATCGCTCGACTGGACGAGGCAAGCGTCGCCTGGTCGATCGTACCTGGGGTCAGCTCAGCCTTCGCCGCGGCCGCCGCGCTGGGCGTCGAGCTGACCGTACCGGAGGTTTCCCAGACGATCATCTTCAGCCGGATCTCCGGCCGCGCCAGTTCGGTACCGGAACGGGAAGATCTGCGCGGCCTCGCGGCGCATCGTGCCTCGCTCGTGCTCTTTCTCAGCATCGTCCAGATCAAGCGGGTGGTGGACGAGCTACTGGCCGGCGGGTATCCCCCGGAGACCCCGGTCGCGGTCGTCCACCGGGTGAGCTGGCCGGACGAGGCGGTGCTGCGGGGAACGCTGAGCGATATCGCCGGGAAGGTCCGCGAAGCCCAGTGGAACAAGCAAGCCCTGATCCTCGTCGGCGCGGCGCTTGGCGACGAGACGCGGGAAGACGGGCGTCGCTCTCGCCTCTACTCCGCCGACTACACCCACCTTTTTCGCCGAGCGGGGGCGCCCGGGGAGACCTTGACGTCATGACCACTCTCGCCATCTTCGCGATCAGCCGCCGAGGCGCCGAGCTAGCCCAGCGGCTGCGCCGCCAATTGGGGGGGGACGTCTTCGTATCGGCTCGCTTCGCCGGATTCGCCGGCGTACCGACGACCGCGCTGGAGGGCGGTTTGCTCCGCGACGCGCTGGCTTCGGCGTTCGGCCGCTACCGGGCTCTCGTTCTGGTCATGCCACTCGGCGCGGCAATCCGTCTTTTCGCGCCTCTACTCCGCGACAAGCAGAGCGACCCGGCGGTCGTCGTGCTCGACGAGGTAGGCGTCCAGGCGATCAGCGCGCTCTCCGGCCACCTTGGCGGCGGGAACGACCTGGCCCGCCAGGTAGCCGCGGCGGTCGGCGCCCAGTCGGTCATCACCACCGCCTCCGACCTCCTCGGTCTGCCCGCGCTCGATCTGCTCGGCCAGGCCTGGGGCTGGACGATCGAGGATGCCTCTGGCCTGACCCGGGCGAGCGCGGCCCTCGTTAACGGCGAGCCAATCGGCGTCTATCAGGATGCCAGCGAAGAGGCCTGGTGGACGGAGGCGCCCGCGAACCTGATCCGCTACGGGTCGCTCGCCGGGCTGAGCGAGGCGGATGTCGCGGCGAGACTGGTTATATCGGACCGAGTGACTCCCCGTTCCGACGTCGAGCGGGTGTCCGAGAGGTTTGGGTCGGTCCCGACCGTGGTCTACCGTCCCAAGACCCTCGTCGTCGGGCTTGGTTGCGTGCGGGGCGCGACAGCCGACGAATTGGAGGAACTGGTCCGTGCGACGCTTGGGCAGCACGGTCTGGCGCTCGGCAGCGTTCGCGAGGTCGCGACGATCGATCGGAAGGCGGATGAGGTCGGGATGAGCGAGCTGGCCGAGCGCCATGGCTGGCCGGTGCGTTACTTCACTGCGGAGGAGCTTGCCGAAGCAGGCGCCCCTTCGGGCGTCTCCGAGGAGGCGCTACGCGCGGTGGGGGCGCCGGGGGTCTGCGAACCGGCGGCGCTGCGGGCAGCCGACGCGACGACGCTGCTCGTTCCGAAGACGAAGACTGCCCGGGCCACCGTCGCGGTCGCTCGGGTCGGTGCAGCGGGGCCCGGAGGGCGTGCTGGCGCGCTGACGATTGTTGGTCTGGGGCCGGGGGCGCCGGAGGATCTGACCGAACGCGGGCGACGCGCGCTGGAGGGCGCCGAGGCCATTGTTGGCTATCACGGTTATTTGGATCAGATTCGCCCCTGGCTTGGCGCCAAAGCCTACCACGGCAGCCCAATCGGCGTCGAGGTCGAGCGCTGCCGCCTAGCGATCTCCCTCGCCCGGTCCGGCCGACGCGTCGCCTTGGTCTCGAGCGGAGACGCCGGCATCTACGGGATGGCAGGCCTGGTGTTCGAGTTGCTTGGCGCCGACGGCGCGGCGGCCGAGGCCGAGCAGGTCACGGTGATTCCGGGAGTGTCGGCAGCGCAGGCCGCGGCGGCGCTCCTCGGCGCGCCGCTGATGAGCGATTTCGTCGCGCTCAGTCTGAGCGATTTGCTCATTCCGTGGGTAACTATCGAGCGACGACTGGAAGCGGCCGGCCATGGCGATTTCGTCGTCGCGCTTTACAATCCAGCGAGCAGCCGTCGGCGGCAGCAGTTGGCTCGCGCTCAGGAGATTCTTCTGCGTCATCGTCCCGCCGAGACGCCAGTGGGAATCGTTCGGAACGCCAGTCGAGCAGGCCAGACGGTGACCCTGACCGACCTCGGGCACCTGCTCAATCAGCCGATCGATATGCTGACCGTCGTGCTGATTGGCAACCGGGCAACCGTGCGAATTGGCGATCGGCTTGTTACTCGGCGCGGCTACGATCCGGGGCAGCCACGTGAGGCGACCGATGAGTGACGCGTCCGGAAAAGCATTGGTGATCGCGGCTCCGACCAGTGGCTCGGGGAAAACGACCGTCGTAGCCGGTCTGCTCCGCGCTCTTCGTCGTCGGGGGTTGGTCGTCCAACCGTTCAAGGCCGGCCCGGATTACATCGATCCCAGCTACCACACCCGTGCCGCCGGACGGCCCAGCCGGAACCTCGACACCTGGATGGTTCCCGCGGCCAGCCTCGGCGAACTCTACCGACGAGCGACCGAACGGGTGGATTTCGCGGTGATCGAAGGGGTGATGGGCCTCTACGACGGGCGCGGCGGTGGTGAGGAGGGAAGCACCGCGCACCTGGCCAAACTGCTCGGGGTTCCGGTCGTCGTCGTCATCGACGTTGGGAAGGTTTCCCGGACGGCCGGCGCGATTGCCCTCGGCTGCCAGCGGTTCGATCCAACCGTGGACGTGGCCGGGTTCATTCTGAATGGGGTGGCCAGCGACAATCATCGCCGCTGGGTCGGCGAGGCGATCGAGGGCGCGACCGGGTTGCCAGTGCTCGGCTGGCTTCCCCGACGCGACGACCTTGCCCTTCCCGAGCGCCACCTTGGCCTGATTCCCACCGACGAGAGCAGGATTGGCGAGGAGTTCTTCGACCGGCTGGCGGATCAGGTGGAGCAATCGATGGACCTGGATCGGGTGCTCGCGTTGCCGCGGCGTCTCTCCGTCGCGAATCGAACGGAGTCGCGGCCACCGCGGACAGAGGTATCTTCCCTTTTCCCCGCGGTTCCCCTTCCCGCGCGGAGCGCCATCGGCATCGCGCAGGATGAAGCATTCAACTTTTACTATCCGGATAATCTGGATCTCCTCCGGGCCTGGGGCGCTCGGCTGGTACCCTTTAGTCCGCTGCACGACCGGACGCTGCCCGAGGAAATCGACGCGCTCTACCTCGGCGGTGGTTTTCCAGAGTTGTTCGCACGGGATCTTGCCGCGAATCAGTCGCTTCACGACGAGATCCGCCGAGCGGCCGCGGCAGAGATGCCGATCTACGCCGAGTGTGGCGGGTTGATGTATCTGTCGGAAGGAATCGTGGACTTTGCCGAAGAGCGGCATCGCATGGTGGGACTGGTGCCGGTGTGGTCGGCAATGGTGAGAAAGCGACTGACCCTTGGCTACCGGGAGTTGCAGGCGCGGGAGGACACGCCGATCCTTCGGCGCGGTGAAACCGCCCGGGGGCACGAGTTCCACTGGTCGGTGCTCGAAGCGCCGCTCCCGGCCGATCATGCCGCCTACGATGTCGTCGCGGCGCCAGTTCCCTACGAGGGTTTCACGCGAGGAAACCTCCTGGCGTCCTACTGCCACCTGCACTTTGGGAGCAATCCACGCCTGGCGCCGAACTTCGTTCAAGCGGCGGCCGCCTGGCGGAGACAGATCTCATGACTGCCCCCGTCCTGATGGTCCAGGGAACGGCGTCGAGCGTCGGCAAGAGTGTCATCACCGCCGGGCTCTGTCGCATCTTGCGGCGACGTGGGCTGCGGGTGGCGCCGTTCAAAGCGCAGAACATGTCCCTCAACGCGGCGGTGACCCTCGACGGCGGCGAAATCGCGCGGTCGACGGCGGTGCAGGCAGCCGCGGCCGGCGTCGAGCCAACGGTGGACATGAATCCGATCCTGCTCAAGCCCGAGGCCGATGCTCGCTCCCAGGTTATCGTGCGGGGAAAGGTCTGGGGGACGCAGCACGCCCGCGACTACTTCGAACGTAAGCTGGACTTCTGGCCGGTCGTGGCCGAGGCACTCGACCACTTGCGCGCGAGCTACGACGTGATCGTCGCCGAGGGGGCCGGTAGTCCGGCCGAGATGAACCTGCGCGACCGCGACATCGTCAACATGCGCGTCGCCCGGTACGCCGAGGCCGCGGTTCTCCTCGTCGGGGACATCGATCGCGGCGGCGTCTTTGCTCAGTTGATCGGCACGCTCGACCTCCTTCCGTCAGAGGAACGCGACCTAGTGCAGGGACTGATCGTGAATCGTTTCCGAGGCGATTCCACACTCTTCGTGGATGGTGTTCAGTTCCTCGAAGAGAGGACGTCTCTCCCGGTTTTTGGCGTCGTCCCATTCGTCCGAGATCTCGGGTTGGCCGAAGAAGACGCCGCCCCGCTCGAGCGACGGGAATATTCCCCTCCTTTGAAAGGCTTTGACTCTCAAGACCGCGACGTAACCATCTCCATCGCGGTGATCCGCTTCCCCCGGATCGCCAATTTCGACGACTTCGGTCCCTTGGAACGTCTCGTTGGCGTGCGGGTGCGCTTCATCGATCGCCCCGAGCAACTCGCCAAAGTTGATCTCGTCATCTTGCCCGGCAGTAAGTCGACAATCGCCGATCTGGCGTTCGTCCGCGAGCGTGGACTGGCCGAAGCGATCCTCGCGGCGCACCAGCGCGGGGTGCCGATCTTCGGCATCTGCGGCGGTTACCAAATGCTGGGCGGCTTCATCGACGATCCCGAGCGAATCGAGTCGCCGACTGGTGGGGCGCCCGGGCTTGGCCTACTCCCTCATCGCACCGTCTTCGTCGCGGAGAAACAAACGAGTCGCGTTCGAGCGCGGTTGACCGGTACCATCGGTCCCTTTGCCGCCATCCAAGGCGCGGAGATCGCGGGCTACGAGATTCACGCCGGCCGAACGAGCTCCGGGGCGGTCGGCACGGCGGCGCCGCTGCAGATCATCGCGCGCGGGAGTTCGGCTGTCGGCGAGCCCGAGGGTATGTTGAGCGACGATGGGCTGCTCTTCGGGACGTATCTGCACGGTCTTTTCGACAACCCCACGGTGACGCAATCGCTCCTCGCCTGGCTCCGGGAACGGGCACCGAATGACCACGGGGAGCGGCAATCGTATCCGGGAACGCGGGCGGCGAGCCAAGAGCGTCTCTCCTCCAATCCCCAACCACGGCCCCCCGATCCCTACGACCGCTGGGCGGACACGTTGGAGGCCACGCTTGACGTGCCGCTACTTCTCGGTCGCTGCGGGCTGGCCGATCTTTGCCGAGGTGGCGGATGAGTACTGTCGTCCCAACGTCGTTCGTTTTTCCCGACGACTGGCGGGAAGGTGTCTATCAGGCAATCTACCGACGGCGCGACGTTCGACGCTTTCGCCCGGATCCGGTCCCCCCGGAGGTGCTGGCGCGGGTCCTCGACGCCGCTCACCACGCCCCCTCGGTTGGCTTCATGCAACCCTGGAACTTCATTGTCGTCGCCGACCACCAGACGCGTGAGCGGGTGAAAGATCTCTACGCGCGTGAACGTCTGGCCGCGGCCCAGTTCTTCGACGAGCCCCGCCGTTCACAGTATCTCTCGTTCAAGCTCGAGGGAATCCTGGAATCTCCCCTGAATCTCTGCGTTACCTGCGATCCGACCCGGACCGGCTCAGCCGTGATTGGCCGAAACAGCGTGCCGGAAACCGATCTCTACTCCACGTGCTGCGCGGTCGAAAACCTCTGGCTCGCGGCACGGGCGGAAGGACTCGGCGTCGGCTGGGTCTCCATCCTGAAGCTGCCCCAGCTACGGGAAATCCTCGGAATTCCCCCGCACGTCATCCCGGTCGCCTACCTGTGTCTTGGCTATCCGGTGGAGTTTGCCGATCGACCCGAACTTGAGACCGCTGGCTGGTTACCCCGACGGTCACTTGCCGGCACGATTTATTACGAGACCTGGGGACGCCCGACCCATTCGTCATGGCCAGCCCTCGAACGACTCGCACCGGGCTTATCTTCCGCTCACGGAGGCAGCATGAAACGGATTATCGAAGTCACCCGAGAGATTCGACCACTCGACGCCACTGCCATGCGAGCGGCGCGCGAGCGCCAGGAGCAACTGACCAAGCCATCCGGAAGCCTTGGGCGGCTGGAAGAGCTGGCGATCAAACTCGCCGGCATCACCGGCAAGGAGCGCCCGCGCTTCCCCCGCAAGGCGGTGATCGTCCTCGCCGCGGATCACGGCGTCGCGGCGGCTGGTGTCTCGGCGTATCCGCAGGCGGTGACCGGACAGATGGTCCTGAACTTCCTGGCCGGGGGAGCGGCGATCAACGTCCTCGCGCGTCGGGCCGGGGCGCGAGTCGTCGTCGCCGATCTCGGAGTCGCCTCGGAGTTGCCCGACCATCCACGCTTGCTCCGACGAAAGGTCGCCAAGGGAACCCGAAACCTGGCCGAGGGTCCGGCGATGACGGCCGAAGAGGCTCTCGGAGCAATCGCCGCGGGGATCGACATCGTCGAGGCTGAAATCCAGGAAGGGCTCGATCTCGTCGCGATCGGCGAGATGGGCATTGGCAACACGACGGCGGCAAGCGCGATCGTCGCGGTCATCACCGGTCGTTCGGTCGCCGACGTGACCGGACGGGGAACCGGCGTGGACGATCAAACCTGGGCGCGGAAGGTCAAAGTCATCGAGCACGCCCTGTCGCTGAATCGCCCGAACCCGGCCGATCCGCTCGACGTCCTCGCCAAAGTGGGAGGGTTCGAGATCGCCGGCCTGGTGGGAGTGACGCTTGGCGCGGCCGCTCACCGCGTGCCGGTGATCGTCGATGGATTCATCTCCACGGCTGCCGCCTTACTCGCGACCGAGCTCTGTCCACCAGTGCGGGATTACCTCATCGCCGCTCATAACTCGGTGGAGATTGGCCACCGCATCGTGCTCGAACGCCTCGAATTGCTGCCGCTCCTGAATCTGAACCTCCGGCTGGGTGAAGGGACCGGAGCGGCGATGGCGATGCATCTCGTCGAGGACGCGGTCGCCGTGCTAGACGAAATGGCGACGTTCACCGAAGCCGGGGTGAGCGGTCGCAGCCCGGAGAACATCGCCGCGGAACCGCGATGACCAAAGACTGGTTGGGGGAGAAGCTGACCGTCCTGCTCCTCGCCGCCCTCATCGATCAGACGTTGGGTGAGCCGCCCGGGCAGGTTCATCCGGTCGTCGGGATGGGGAAGCTTGTCGAGGTACTCGTTCGACGAGCGCCCGAGAGATCGAAATGGGGCGCACTCGGGTACGGCGGATTGGTCACCGCTATCACGGTCGCGACCGCCTGGTGGGTAAGCGCGCTGATCGACGACTGGCTTGGCCGGCTCCCCTTCGTTCCCCGTGTGTTCGCCCGCGCCTATCTGTTCAAGCCTACCTTCGCCGCGCGGACACTCTTCGCGGCCGGCGAGCAGGTACGCCTCCCGTTGGAGCGCGGAGACCTCGCCCAGGCTCGCGTGGCCCTGCGCAGCCTCGTCAGTCGACGGACCGATTCGTTGGATCCTTCCCTCGTCGCGGCGGCCGCGATTGAATCGCTCGCCGAGAACACGAGCGATTCAATCGTTGCCCCGGTCCTCGCCTACCTTGTCGCCGGGGTGTCCGGTGCGTATGTCTACCGTGCGGCCAACACCCTGGACGCGATGATTGGCTACCGCGGGCGCTACGAGTACCTTGGGAAGTTCGCCGCGCGGCTGGACGATCTCCTCAACCTGATCCCGGCCCGCCTCACGGCGATACTCCTCGTGAGTGGTGCTGTAGTAAGCGGAAGTAATGGGCGACAGGGACTGGCGACGGCTTGGCGGGATCACCGGAAAGCCGCGAGCCCGAACGCCGGCTGGCCGATGAGCGCGATGGCCGGCGCGCTCGGGGTGCAGTTAGAGAAGGTCGGACACTATCGACTGGGCGACGGGCTTCGCCCGCCGAGGATCGGAGATATCCAGCGAGCGGAACGCATCGTCGGCGCGGCCCTCGGAATTGGCCTGCTGGCCCTGGCCGGAGGAGCCCTGATTGCGATGACTCTCGTCCGGGGAGACGGGGAATGACACCACCGATCCGCGCCCACCTTGCCAACCTGGCCCCGGTCGTCCACGGCAGCATCGACGATGCCGAGCTGAGCGCTCTCGGGTTGGGCCGCGACCAGATCATCGACTTTAGCGTGAACAGCAATCCCTTAGGATCTTCGCCAGCCGCGGTAGAAGCGGCGCGCCACGCAATCTGGTCCCACTATCCGGACGATCATGCCAGATTGCTCCGGCGCGCCCTAGCGGAGCGTAATCAGGTCGACGAGCGCGCCGTGGTAGTCGGCAACGGATCATCGGAGTTGATCTGGCTAATCGCACTGGCCTTCCTCGACCCCGACAACGCCGCGCTGATCGTCGGTCCAACGTTTGGCGAGTATGCCCGGGCAATCCGGATCGTTAACGGAATCGTTCACGAGTACCGCGCGAACGCGGCCACGGGCTTTGCCGTCGACCTCGCCGCCGTCGTCGAGCACGCCCAAGCGGTCGATGCTCGGCTTGTTTTCCTCTGCAATCCGAACAATCCCACCGGCACGTTGCTCTCAACCAGTCAGCTTGCGCTACTCGCCCGCGCCGTTCCCCGGACGCTGGTTGTCGTCGACGAAGCGTATCGTCCATTTGTCGACGACCCACCGGTGACGATCCCACTCCTGGAGCACGGCAACGTCGTCCTCTTGCGCTCTTTGACGAAAGACTACGCACTCGCCGGTTTGCGACTGGGGTACGCGCTCGCGCCTGGTGAGATCGTGGCTGCCCTGGACCGCGTCCGTCCTCCCTGGAGTGTGAACGCGGTTGCCCAGGCAGCGGGGCTTGCCGCGATTGCCGATGACGCCCATCTCGAGCGTGCGCGAGCCGAGGTGCGGCTAGCACGTGACTACCTCACGACGACGCTCCGCGCTCTGGGCTTTCGGGTTATGCCGTCGACTGCAAACTACCTGCTCGTCGAGGTCGGCAACGCCGGAGAAGTACGTAGGCAACTCTTGCGGCGGGCTGTCTGCGTCCGCGACTGCACGTCGTTCGGCCTCCCGGAACACATCCGCATCGGCATGCGACCGGTCGCGGATTGCCGGCGTCTCACCACCGCGTTCGCGGTGATCAAGAGTGACGGAATATGCTAGGTCGACCGTGGGTAAGCTGTACCTCATTCGACACGGCCAAGCCAGCACGCCGGAACGGTTCTCCCATCACTTGGTGAGATCGACTTCGGTGCCTGGGCCGGACGAACCTACGCCGAGACCGTCGGGGAAGTTCCGTCCACGGCCTCCTTATTTCAATGACGTAACGCTGATGGCCCCACCGACCTTCCTGGACCCCACGGCAACCCCACCGGCAGATGCTCCGGACATGTTGACAATCGGCGCCCGGTTGCCCCACAATACTGTTCACTCAACTGAATGGATATTCAGCATAATGAAAGCATCAGAACGTCATTCCTCGCCTCCTCCTTCTCGGTCGTCCGACTATGCCGAAGCCGTACCTGCCGTTCTGCGCGCGCTCGATGTGATCGAGTACCTCGAGAAAAGTTCAGCCTCTTGCTCCTTGAGCGAGATGAGCCGAGCGGTACGGATCAGTCCCAGTAGTTTGTTGGCGATTCTCCGCACCCTCGCTTCTCGGGGCTACGTTGACCGTGACGACGCGACCGCGCGATATCGATTGGGCCCAGCACACGGATCGCTGGCTACCAAAAGCACGGCTCGTCTCGCCATCCGAGAAGCCGCCGATGGCGTCGTTGCTCTCGCGCGGGCAGCCGTGACTGAGCCGGACGTCGAAGCGTCTGGCCGTCGCCAACGGGATGCCCTGCTTGCGCTTGGATTGGCCGGCCGTCATCTCTCCGACTTTCTCCTCGGTGAAGCTACTCGTGAGCTGCACGTCGGAGCCAGCCCGGAGCCGGTCTGGCGTTCCGAGGCATCGGGTCCTCTGACGTCCGCCGAACTCGATCGTTTCCTCAACGGCGGCTTGATCGCTACGCTCTCCTGCGTGCAGGAGAACGGCTATCCCTACAGCGTCCCGGTCTGGTATCACTGGGAGGACGGGCGCTTCTGGGTCGTTCCCCGCGCGCGCGCCGAATGGGCCCGTTATTTGGACCAGAACCCGCGTGTCTCCCTCGCGATCAGCGAGCACCATTCGCCCTTGCGGCGGGTGCTGGTCGAGGGGAAGGCCGAGCCCGTATTCGGGCAACGCGGCGAGGATCGGGTCGGTCAATTGACGGCACTTATGGCCCGTCGTTACCTTGGTCCGTCTGCCGCCCCCTACCTGGAGGCCACGATGCTGCAGGTGCGCCGCGTCTTCGCAATTGTTCCGGAGAAACTCGTCACCTGGCATGGGCTCGCGCCTCACCCGCGGTACCAGACACCCCCCTCACCGGTAATCGACAACACGGGGGTTGCGTGACCGATGAGTATAGACCTGATCTTCGACGGAGTGGCGGTCTCCGCTCCGATCCGCGCGGCGCTCGTTCGGGCGCTAGCAGGTGAGAGGCTCGATCGGGAGGACGGCAATCGTCTGATCCGCACTGGCGCGACCGACGTGCCTGCCCTACTCCTCGCGGCAAGCACGGTGCGCGACCGCGGGAAGGGGCGCGTGGTTACGTATTCCCGCAAGGTGTTCATCCCGCTCACCAATCTGTGTCGGGACAAATGTGGCTACTGTACCTTCGCCAAGGCGCCGAACCATCGCGATGCACATACGATGACTCCGGATGAGGTGCTCACCGTCGCTCGTGCCGGCCAGGCCCAAGGTTGTAAAGAAGCGCTGTTCAGCCTCGGTGAGAAGCCGGAGGAGCTCCACGCCCGCGCTCGGGATGATCTGCGTCGGCTCGGCTATTCCAACACGATCTCCTATCTCGCGGCGATGTGCCACCTCGTCTACCAGGAAACCGGCCTCCTCCCCCACGCCAACTGCGGCGTGCTGACGCGTGATGAGTTGCTCGCGCTGCGTGAGGTGAACGCGTCCATGGGATTAATGCTCGAAAACGTCAGCGAGCGACTGCTCCAGCGCGGACAGGCCCACTATGGTTGCCCAGGGAAAGCGCCGACACTGCGATTAGAAACGATTGCCACCGCGGGCGAGTTAGGCATCGCATTCACGACCGGCGCGCTCATCGGAATCGGTGAGACGCCCGAGGAAAGAGTCGACTCGCTGATCGCGATTCGCGACCTGCACGAACGGTCGGGCAACGTTCAGGAAGTGATCATTCAGAACTTCCGGGTCAAGCACGACATCCGCATGCGTGACTGGCGCGAGCCCAGCAACCTGGAGATGCTGCGAACGATCGCGGTCGCGCGATTGATCCTCGGGCCGGACCACAACCTCCAGGCGCCCCCCAATCTCGCGCCCGACACCTACCAGATGTACCTGTTCGCCGGCATTAACGATTGGGGAGGCATCTCGCCGGTGACCAAAGACCACATCAATCCCGAGCGTGCCTGGCCAATGGTGCGCGAGCTAGACGCCATGACGCGTGAGGCCGGCTTCACGCTGCGCGAGCGCCTGTGCCTCTACCCCGAATACGTGCGACGGCCGGCGTTTGTGCGCGACGGGCTCCGGGCCCGGATCTTTTCCCTGATCGATGAGCAGGGAATCGTACGTCAGGAGGAAACCCGTTGCTAGACGACCCCACCTTCCCAATTGGCAGAATCTTCGGACAACTGGATCTTTCGATCGCCCGCATCCTCGATCGAGCATTGGAAGAACGCGAGTTGAGCGTCGACGAGGGGGCTGTCCTTTTCGACGTCCACGGGCGTGAGCTACACGCGCTCGGTTTGGTAGCCGACGAGGTGCGACATCGCGCGGTTGGCGATGTCGTGACCTACGTCGTCAATCGAAACGTAAACTTCACCAACGTGTGTATCAAGCGCTGCGGCTTCTGCGCCTTCAGCCGCGGGCATCGCGAGGAGGAAGGTTACTTTCTCCCGATCGAGGAAGTTGTGCGACGCGCGAAAGAGGCCTGGGAGCTGGGAGCGACCGAGGTGTGTATCCAGGCGGGATTGCCTCCGAAGATGGATGGCTCGCTCTATCTCGAAGTCTGTCGGGCGATCAAGGCCGAGCTACCCGCCGTGCATATCCACGGCTTCTCTCCGGAAGAGGTGCTCTACGGCGCCACCCGCAGCCGCTGCTCGATCGAAGACTACCTCGTCCTGCTCAAAGAGGCCGGTGTCGGCTCACTCCCCGGTACCTCCGCCGAGATTCTCGACGAGGCTCTGCGTCGCCAGATTTCGCCCGGACGCATCTCGGTGGCCGATTGGCGACGGGTGATTGTCGGCGCCCATCGTTTAGGTATTCCCACCACGTCGACGATCATGTACGGCCACGTCGAGACCAATCACCACCGCGCGGCCCATCTCGCTTTCCTCCGCGAGATTCAGAAAGAGACCGGGGGCATCACCGAGTTCGTTCCCCTCAGCCTGATTCACTCCGAGGCGCCGATGTACCGCAAGGGCACCGTGCCTAACGTTCGCCCTGGGGCGACCGGAGAGGAAGTCATCAAGATGCACGCGATTGCCCGCTTGATGTTGCACCCCTTCATCAAAAACATCCAGGTTTCCTGGGTCAAGGAGGGCCCGAAGCTCGCGCAATGGTGCCTGAGCGTCGGCGCGAACGACCTGGGAGGCACGCTGATCAACGAGAGTATCTCGACCGCGGCCGGGGCGACCTACGGCCAGCTCGTTCCGCCTCGGGAGCTCCGTCGCTGGATCTACGACGCCGGGAGAACCCCAGCCGAGCGCACAACGACCTACGCGATTCGGCGGACCTACGCCGACCCCGCCAACGACCCAATCGAGCCCCTAGACGAAGCCGCCGAGCATCCGGAGCGGTTCGGGTCGTACTTCGACCTGATCCATCTCGACCGGTTTCAGTTTCGCAAGACTTATCGGTCCCAGGTCGCCGCTCCCACGCCCGGCTGAACGAAGGCGCGACCAGATCAAAAGGGGTGTGGATGTCGGGAAAGCGGTCGCCTTGCGCCGACCGCTTTCCCGACATGGCACGGGCGACGTTTACTGGTAGATCCTACCGCCTTGCTCGCGGAACTCCCTTGCCTTTTCTTCCAGGCCGGCCGTCAACGCCGCATCATCCTCCAGGCCGTGCTTTTGGGCATACTCGCGCACGTCCTGGGTGATTCGCATGCTGCAGAACTTCGGGCCGCACATCGAGCAGAAGTGGGCCGCTTTGGCCGGATCGGCCGGCAGGGTCTCGTCGTGGTAGGCCAACGCGGTTTCCGGATCGAGGGAAAGGTTGAACTGATCTTGCCAACGGAACTCGAAGCGTGCCTTAGAGATCGCGTCGTCGCGCACCTGCGCACTCGGATGCCCCTTCGCGAGATCGGCCGCGTGGGCGGCGATCTTGTAGGCAATCACGCCATCCTTGACGTCCTGCTTGTTCGGTAGGCCCAGGTGTTCTTTGGGCGTGACGTAGCAGAGCATGGCCGTCCCGTACCATCCGATCATCGCCGCACCAATCGCCGAGGTGATGTGGTCGTAGCCGGGGGCGATGTCGGTCGTGAGCGGCCCCAAGGTATAGAAGGGCGCCTCCTGGCAGATCTCCATCTGCCGGTCGACGTTCTCTTTGATGAGATGCATCGGGATGTGTCCGGGGCCCTCGATCATCACCTGGACGTCGTGCTTCCAAGCGATCTGGGTCAGTTCACCCAACGTCTCAAGCTCGGCGAACTGGGCTGCATCGTTCGCGTCGGCAATCGAGCCCGGTCGAAGACCGTCGCCCAGGGAGAAGGAGACGTCATAGCCCTTCATAATCTCGCAGATCTCTTCGAAGTGGGTGTAAAGAAAGTTCTCCTGATGGTGAGCCAGACACCAGGCCGCCAGGATCGAGCCGCCCCGCGAGACGATACCGGTCATGCGTCGGGCAGTCAGCGGGACGTAGCGCAAGAGCACCCCGGCGTGGATGGTGAAATAGTCGACGCCTTGCTCTCCCTGCTCGATCAAGGTATCGCGGTAGATCTCCCAGGTGAGTTCTTCCGGCTGCCCGCCCACCTTTTCGAGTGCCTGGTAGATCGGTACTGTCCCGATGGGAACCGGCGCGTTTCGGATGATCCATTCGCGGGTGGTATGAATGTTCTTGCCGGTCGAGAGGTCCATCACGGTGTCGGCGCCCCAATGGGTCGCCCAGACCATCTTCTCGACTTCTTCCTCAATGGACGAGGTGACCGCAGAGTTGCCGATATTCGCGTTGATCTTGACCAGAAAATTCCGGCCAATGATCATCGGCTCACTTTCCGGGTGGTTGACGTTGGCCGGGATGATTGCACGACCACGCGCGACTTCCGCGCGCACGAACTCCGGGTCGAGGCCTTCCCGGATCGCGACGAACTCCATCTCCGGCGTGATGGTGCCTTGTTTGGCGTAATGCATCTGGGTCACCGTCCGACCTGACTTGGCGCGTAGCGGGCGACGCGCCAGGCCCGGGAATACCGCGCGGTTAGCCCGTGGGTCGTCGGATTTGAGGCCGTTGTCGACCGGCCGGATTTCACGTCCGGGGTACTCCTCGACGTCGCCACGCTCGAGAATCCACGGGCAACGCACTGGAGGGAGACCCTGGCGAATGTCGTTGGCGGAGTGAGGATCGGTATACGGCCCACTCGTATCGTAGACGCGGACCGCCGGGTTCTCAGAATTGCCGAACCGTCCGGTCGTGGGGGTAAGGGTAATTTCCCGCATCGGCACACGTACGTCCGGGCGTGTGCCTAAAACATAGATCTTGCGACTGGCGGGAAACCCGGTGTTGCCAGACGCTATCGGAAGGGTGCGGATAGTTTGAGACATTTGCTCCTCATCGCTTCGCCGGGCTTTTACGATGCCCGGCGGTTTCGCTCACCAGCAAGTTCCGGATGTGACGTAATCGGCCGTTGGCCTGCGAGAGGAGCCCAAAACGAGGACGCGACAATGCGCGAAACATCAAATGGCCACGGCCTGCCAAGAAAATTGACAGACCATGGCCACGCTGCTTTGGCCGCTTTCCCTTCGCTCGTACTAACGAGATCAGGTTCTAAGAGTTGGTGGTCTTGATACCGCCTCTCAGCTACTCGCTCCCCCAGCGTGCCGATGACCGTATTCAGTTGTCTCCATGCTCATCGTGAGCGTACCCTCGGTATACCACGAACTGCTCCGGGTGAGCAAATTCTCGGTTTTGCGGGAGTCGCGATAATACACCGACGGCCGTGATGCTACGGTGAGCCCGCAAGGAGCCGATCGAGTGCCGGCTTGTCGAATCCGACGACGACATGCCCCTCGATCGTGGTCACCGGCGTGGTGAAGTAACCCAATTGTTCAAGGTCTGCCAGTGCCTGAGGATCCTTTGCAATGTCCCGATCAACGTAGGCAATGCCACGCTGGGAAAGAAACTCTTTCACCTTCGTACAGAACAGTCAGCCTTCTTGGGAATAGACGACGACTCGCGGCGTCATGAGTCTCTCCATACACAAACTTAGTGCGAGATTAACCCTCCGAAGATCAGCGCGCAAGGATCCCAGCCTCTACGAGCGACTTCGTGCTGCTAATCTAAAGATGAGAGATGTACGACGGCTCGGTGACGATCTGTAGCGTGGAGTGCGTCAACATGTTCCGAAACTTCTCCAACGGCAGTTCATAGGTAAGTTTCGGCTCGATGAACTCATTTTCCAGAATCGCCACACGGGGCGTGAGGATGAGCGAATGCGCGTTCCCAGTGCTTGTCCACTCAGGCTCACGACCACTGGCCACAGCGTCGATGTGGTTTAGAATATTCTGGCATGCCCAGTATCACCTCAATAATTCGGGGCGCGGATTGGTTGCCTATTTGTCGCCAAGAAGTGGATCATTGAGTATAGTGATCCCGGTCGAAGCAAGGAGCGGGAAAGCAGCGTGAGCATTCTCGACGATCTGGATTTGTCGAGTATCGCCGACGAACGGGTCCGCCAGTGCCTCGTGTTGCTCTTGAACCTGGTCGATACCCAGAAGCACGAGATCAGCGAACTGCGAGCGGAGAACCAGCGGCTGCGCGACGAGATCAATCGGCTCAAGGGCGAGCACGGGAAGCCGACGATCAAAGGGAACAAGCCACCGCCGGGTAAGTCCATCAATTACTCGTCGGAGCCGGAGCGACGGACGCCGAAAGAATGGACGAAGGCAAAGAAGACCCCGACCCTGCGGGTCAACCGAGAGCAAGTTCTGCGCGTCGATCCGGCGATCCTGCCGTCCGACGCCGAGTTCAAAGGCTATGAGGACGTCATCGTCCAAGATCTGATCTTTCGGGCCGACAACGTCCGCTTTCGGAAAGAGAAGTTTCACTCGCCCGCGGAGCAGAAGACGTATTTGGCCCCGCTGCCGCCGGGGTATGAGGGTCAGTTTGGGCCCGGGATCAAGGCGCTGAGCCTCGTCTTGGCGTTCGGGGCCAACGTGAGTGAGCCGAAGATCCACGAGTTGTTTGGCGAGGTGGGAGTGCAAATCTCGGTCGGGGAGGTCTCCAACCTGCTGATCCATAACCACGAGCCCTTCCACGCCGAGAAAGCCGCGGTGGTTGAGGCCGGGCTGCGCAGTAGTCCGTGGCAGCACCTCGATCAGACGAGCACCCGGGTGAATGGCCAGAACCAGAATTGCCAGATTCTCTGCAATCCGCTGTACACCGCGTTGTTCACGACGCCCAGCAAGGATCGGCTGAGTGTTCTCGACGTGTTGCGCAACGGCCGGCCCCGGGTGTTTCTGCTCAATGACCACGCGGAGAGGTGGCTGGACCAGACGGGTCTGTCCCGAACAATCCGCGAGCAGGTCGCGCGCCTTCCCCACGACCAGATCTGGGATGAAGCGACGCGGGAGGCGCTCTTCCAACAGCACTTACCCAAGGTGGGACCGCAGCAACGCCGCTGGATTATGGATGCGACCGCCGTCGCGGCCTATCACGCCCAGGATGCCGATCCCATCGTTCAGTTGCTGCTCTGTGACGATGCCCCCCAGTTTGGGGGAATCACCGACGCCCTCGCGCTCTGCTGGATCCACGAGGGGCGCCATTACAAAAAGTTGACGCCTTGGGTGAAGGCGCTGCAAGAGAAACTGGCGGCGTTCCTCACGCGCTTTTGGGATTATTACCGGGAATTACAAACCTATCGGGGGCAGCCCTCGCAGGCCGAGCGGGACCGCTTGGCGGCGCGCTTCGACGAGGTGTTCACCCCCAACCTCGACTACCGCAGCCTGGATGAACGGATCGCCAAGACCCGCGACAACAAAGCGCAACTCCTGCAGGTGTTGGAGCATCCGGAGATTCCCCTCCACAACAACCCCGCTGAGCTAGGGGCGCGTGGGCGGGTGCGTAAGCGTGACGTGAGTTTCGGACCGCGCAACGCGGCGGGAGCGAAAGCGTGGGATACCTTCGGAACGCTGGCGGCGACGACGCGGAAACTGGGGCTGAGCTTCTTCGCCTACATCCAGGATCGGATCGGCGCGACCAACCAGATCCCCCGTCTGGACCAGATCATTCAAGCGCGTGCCCAAGACCTCAATTTGGGAATGTCCTGGAACACGTCATAAACTGCCCCGGTTTATTGAAGAGATACTGAAACAGGCCCGTTGAGCACACGAAAGGATGCCGTCATGGCGAGAATCGCATTGAGTGGGGCAACACGCAAGATCCTGAGCCAGCGACTTCAGCAAGCTTGCGCGAATCGCACGACCCGCATGATCCGCCGGATTCACGCCCTGTCGTTGAACCCCGCACCACCACGCTCGCCCACGCAGCCTGATTGGCTGCTAAAATGGATAAAGTCTAGCTAAGATCGCGACTCTCTTCATGTCGCGTTGATATCCGAGCTCCACTATATCCGGCGGCTGACATCCCAATCCCTCTCTCGCGTTCGCCTTGGGCCTGTATCTGGAGTTCCATCCTCCGGTCGTCTCCGATCAACCCGGCCTTTTCAGCCTCACCGCCGCCATTGCCCACAAGCTGAGTACTCCGCTGCGGACTCCTCAAACACTGCACCAGAAAAATGGTGCGAATCTACGTGCAACCAGATTTTGCGCGAAGGCTCGCACAGCGATGCAGAACACGAGGAAATCCACCCAGATGTTGTGCGAATCTTCGCGGTGATTTCCAACCGTCACGAACGCGAGCGCGATACATTGTTGCCGTGGGATTGATTCCGAAGATTCGGCCGATCGTGATCGGCACGACGGTCAGCTCGCTCCGCACATTCGACCTGTCGAACCATGCCAAGCGACTCATCATCAGCTAGAATCCCACCATCGCGGTGACCACTTCCCGAATCGTGAGCACTGTCGATCGGCTCGCGCGCTCCCCGACAAGTGTTGATTCGTCTCCCGGATACGAGATCGCGTTCTTCTCGCCGTGATCGGCTTTTTCGTCCTGAACCTGCCTCACATGAGTGACCCAAGAATGCACGAAGGAACTCCTTGGACTACGCCACGTTGACTGCCCGTCCGGCACAATCATCGTGAACAGATCTGCTGCCCGGTGCTTCTCCTCGGTGCTCGCCAAGCCTCGTCGCGACTCTTCCATCGTGACAATGACTTGCATGCCACCGGTCCGCAGCGGCTTACCGTCCAGCGGACAATCTGCAGGCCTCGGTGTTCGTCCACCGGCGACACGTCCAACCGGACCGACCGTGTTCGGTGTTCTCTGGGTGTTTCGGAACCGGATACTGCGGTATAGCTGACCGATGTAACGAATTATTTAACACAACGTTTTGTCTACCAGGGCGTCGGACGGATGGCTTCTGGTTATTGGACCCGACTGGTCGTCCGATGCGCCGAGCGATCACAGTAGTGGACGTGAGTACTAGCTGCTGACGAGCGGTGAAGCTGGTACCAGAAGCGAGTGGTTGAGATTTAGGCAGGACTGCGAGCCCCGGGGGCAATCGCCGAGAAAACATTAGGCCTTCAGCAGTCGGTCAGGCTCTGCCGGCCTTTACTGCGGAGGTTCCACCATTCGCCCGCCTTTCCCGATCGGGAGATCTCCCAGATCGCGGAAGAGGCCGTACCGATGCACCCGGACGAACTCGCGTACGATCGCGCCGACCGGGGTCTTCCGCTCTTCGATTGAGCGAGAGGCTACCTGAAGTCGGAGCGTTTGGAGGAATTGGCACGGAGATAATCCATGAGCACGACCACGCTTACCCCGACCCGCGCGTTGCGGCAGCCGCGCCGACTCGACTGGCGCGCCATCTTCGGGATCTTTCTCCTGTTTTTTGCCACGACCGGCTCGATCGTCTTTTGGAGCACTTCCTCCAACACCCGGTCCGTCCTCGTTGCCAACCGCGGCCTGGCGGCCGGGGCGATCCTCACCGCCGGTGACGTGGGCGTCGCCCGCGTCCGGCTCGATGACGCGATGTACCAAGCTACCATCCCATCGTCCGACCTCGCCAGCGTGGTCGGCCATCCGCTGGCCGAGCCGGTTTACGCGGACCAATTGCTCGATCCGGCCCAGCTCGCGCGCCATCCCGCACTCGCCTCCGGGCAGGTGGCGCTGACCATCGCGGTGCATCCGGACACGGCGGTCGGCGGCCGGCTGCAGACGGGAGACAGCGTCGAGGTTCTGGAGACGATCGATCCGGGCAAACCCGACGCCCACACGACGGTCGTGCTGCCCCGGGCGACGGTGTACGACGTGGGCCACGATCAGAATCTGGCGGTGGTCAACGCCGGCTCCACGGACCAGGGCGGTGCCGCCGGGCCGGTCGCTTGGATCACACTCCAGGTCAGCCCGGACCAGGCGGTGCAGCTCAGCCAGGCGAAGTGGGCGGGGCAACTCGACGTCGCGCTGCTCCCGCCAGCCCAACAATAGGCATCCTGCCGTGGTATTCGACGAGGATAACTATTCTGATACTTTAGATGCGTCCGGTGGCGGCACCCACGAGAGCAACGCACCACCCCCGCTCCGCCTGATTGTCGGCCTGGGCGACCAAGAGCGAGAGCAGCGCCTCCTGCCAGCGCTCACCGCATCGGGCCAGGTTGACGTCGTGGATCGCTGCCTCGCGGCCGAGCAGATCCTCACCTCGGCGCGGCGCAATCTCGCCGACGTCGCCCTCATCGCCTTCGACTTGCATCGACTGACCGATCAGACGCTGGCGGACCTGGCACGGACTGGCCTTCCATTCGTTGTCTTGATCCCGGCAACCGGTCACCCCTGGCCGAGCGAGCCAGGGATCGCCGTGCCGTTGGACGCGGACGCCCGCGCTATTGAGCAAGCGCTGCAGGCGGCAATCCGCGGGGAAGGCGGACCATCTGCACAATCGGTGAGGGAACCGGTGGCAGATCGCGACCAGGATGCAGAGCGTCCGTCGCCGCGCACGGAGATGCCAACGGTCATCACCGTGGCCGGCGGCCACGGCAACCCCGGTCGGACGATGATGGCCCTCAACCTCGCGGTCGCACTCGGGGCGGTCGCGCCGACGGCGCTCGTCGACGCCGATTGCACCGGGCCGAGCCTGGCCGCGTACCTGGACGCCGATCCCACCCGCAACCTGGTGATGGTCGCTCACGCCGAGCCAGCGAGCCCTCGCGATTGGGACCGCGTGCTGACCCAGGAGACGCAGCCTCTCGGCGCGCGCAGTCCCCACGGCGTCGTCCTCTGCGGTATCCCCAAGCCGGCGATGCGAACCAGCGTCTCACCCCGCCTTTTCGGACAGGTGGTCGCCGAGATCCGGTCGCGCTATCGCTTTGTCATCCTCGACGTCGGGGCAGACCTGTTCGGCGAGGAGGTCGCGCTGCATCGCGCCGCGCTCGCGCACGCCGACCGGATCCTCCTCGTGAGTGCGGCTAGCCTGGTCGGTCTGTGGCACACGCGGACCGCGCTCGGTCTTCTGAAGGAGCAGCTTGCCGTGCCCCTGGAGCAGTTCGCGCTGATCATCAACCAGCACGACCGCCGCTATCACCATGCCCGATCCGAGATCGAGTGGGCGCTTGGCATGACCGCGGCCGCCGTCATCCCCCACGACCGCGCGGCCGTCGAGCGGGCGATCCTCGCCCAGCGACCGCTCGTCGTGGAGAGTCGCGGCCGGGCGGCGCGGGCGATTCTCGATCTGGCCGCGCGAGTCCACGGGGGAAAGATTCTGCTCCCACCGGAGCCAACCGAGAACGGCCAGCGCCGGGGTGCCTTCAATGCCCCGCTCGGTCTCCCGACGTTCTGGAAGCGCGGTCCCGGGCGGCGACAGATGCCGGCCGAACACGCAGGAGTTTCCCATGGCAGCGATGCGACCTCGGTTCACTAACGGGAGAGCGCCGGCGAGCGTCGACCGCGCTGCCGAGCGGGCGCTGCGCGCGGAGGTCGGGGAGGCGGTGAGCCGTCTCCTCGACGAGCGGCAGCTCCTGACCACCGGCCCGGACGACGAGGCGCGGATTCGCGCGCTCATCCGCGAGCGCGTCGCGGCCTACCAGCGGCGGGCGGCGACGACGAATGCACCGGTCCTGACCGACCCGCCCGGCGTCGAGCAGCGCCTCTTCGACGGCTTACTCCGTCTGGGAATCCTCCAGCCGCTGATGGACGACCCATCGGTCGAAGAGCTGATTATCAATGGGCCAAATCGTATTTTCACGATCCAGAACGGTCAGAAGCATCTCATCTCTGATCTCACTTTTGACGACGATAGCCAGCTTCGCCAGCTCGTCAAACGGCTGATCGGTCCTATTGGCCGGCGGCTCGACGAGTCCTCGCCGATGGTCGACGCGCGACTGCCCGACGGCTCACGACTCAACGCCGCGATTCCCCCGGCGACGACCCGCTGGTGCTGCGTCACGATCCGCAAGTTCATCCTCCGGGCGCAGTCGCTCGACCAGCTCGTCGCGCTCGAGACGCTGCCCGACGCCGCGGCCCGCTTTCTCGATGCCGCGGTCCAGGCCGGGGTAAACATCCTCGTGAGCGGGAGCACTGGCGCCGGCAAGACGACCCTTCTCAACTGCCTCGGGGCCTCGATCGCCTCGCTCGACGAGAGGATCATCACCGTCGAAGAGACGGCCGAGCTGCAACTCGAACGCCAGTTGCCGGATTGCGTGGCGCTGCAGGCCCGGGCCGGGAACGTCGAGGGGGTCGGCGAGATCCGAATTCGCGACCTGGTGCGCAACGCGCTGCGGATGAGGCCCTCGCGGATCGTGGTTGGCGAAGTGCGCGGCGCGGAAGCCCTGGATATGCTACTGGCGATGAATACAGGACACGATGGCTCGCTCACGACGATTCACGGAAATTCGCCTCGTGACGCGCTCGATCGATTGGCGACATTGGCGATGATGGCCGAGGAGCGACTCTCCGGCGAGGCGTTGATCAAGATGGTCGCCCGCACCATCGAGCTCGTCCTCCAGTTGCGCTTCGAGCCAAAGACGGGGCGCCGTCGCCTGGTCGGCATCTTCGAGGTGACCGGCCTGGAGGCGCCAGCCGGTGGCTATCCGGTCATCACCGGCCAGGACCTCTGGACTCTGGATCCCGAAAGGGATCGGCTGATCTGGACCGGGCTTCCGCCCCACTGCCTGGCGAAGATCGCGACGAAGGGGATCGCCTACGCGCTGCCTCCTGCCGCCCAGGGGGCACGGTGACGTGGGGAGAGATGATCTGCCGTGCGACCTGGGAACAGATGCCGGACAGCGACCACGACGCGCCCCGGGTCGGAATCAGGGCTCGGTCGCGACAATCCGAGGGCGAGAGACGAAAAGTTCTGCCTGATCACGACCGGGAAAGCTCTGGGAAAGTCCCGGGAAAGATCCGGGAAAGACTGGGGGAGTAACGTAAGAGGTAGAAAGGAGGGGCGCGGATGATACCGCTCCTGTTGTCGGTCGCCTTCGGCGCCGGGGTCTATCTTGTCTACGACGGACTGACGAATCCACGTCGATCGGCGTCGGATGGACGACGCTGGCGGGGCGTCGAGGAGTTCCTGATCCGCGCGGGTCTGCCGGAGGTGACGCCCCGGGATTTCGTCGTCTTCTCCCTCGGCGCGGGGTTCGCCGTTGGCCTCCTCGCCCAGCTCATCCTCGGCTGGGGCGTCGTCAGTCTGCTCGCGTCCGCTCTCGGGCTGGTCGGACCGACGATCTACTACGTCCATCGCCACGACCAGCGGCGTGCCGCGCTCCAGGTTGCGCTCGTTGAAGCGATGGCCCAGCTCCGCGACGGGATTCGGGCCGGGCTTTCGGTTCAGGAAGCGCTGGTCGGCATCGCCCGGAACGGGCCGGAGGTGCTCCGCCCCGAGTTCACGACCCTCGCGCGGGAGATCCGCATGAGCGGCTTCGATCCGGCGCTCGTTGCGCTGCGGGAGCGGCTCGCTGATCCGCTCTTCGACACCGTCGCGGCGACCCTGATCCTGAACGACCAGCTCGGTGGCCGCAACGTGAGTCAGGTCCTCGATCGGCTGGCCCAGGCGACCCGGAGCGAGCTGCGGGTCCAGCAGGAGCTGCGGGCGTACCAGGCACGCAACGTCCTGTCGGCGCGGATCGTCGCCGTGGTTCCTCTGGCCGTCCTCGTCGCCACCCGGCAGATCAATCCAGGCTATCTCCGGGCCTTCGACAACTGGTCGGGACAACTCTTGCTCGCCGGCTGCCTCGTCAGCGTCGCGCTGGGCTACGGAGCGATGCTCTGGCTAACCCGTTTGCCGGGCGAGCAGAGGGTGCTGCGATGATCTCGCCGTTCGCCGTTCCCTTCGATCCGAGTGCGCTCTCCTGGCACGTGCTGCTCTGGCCGCTTCTTTTCGGCTTGGGCGCTTACCTCGTCTTGACCGCCCAGTCGATCGGCCGACCGAAGCCGGACCTCGCCGAGCGGTTGCGCCGCCTCGACGTCGACGAGCGGATCCGGATGGAGCTGGGTCGGCGGGAGGTCCGTCCGATCTTCGCCTCGCACCTGCTCGAAGCGCTCCTGCGCCCGGTGCTCGACGATCTGGGACGCATGGTAGGCACGCTCCTGGGCCGGTTCGGTCTCGGGAATGGGGTGGCGCTCGAGCGGCAATTGCGCATGGCGCGGCCCGGGGTCGAGCCGATCCAGTTCTTCGGCGAGAAGGTCGTCACCGGCCTGATCGGTCTGGCGCTCTTTCCGGTGATGAACGGCCTGGGGATCCACCCGTTTGGCATCTGGCCCGTTTGGCTGAGTGCGGTCGGCTTCGCCATCGGGTTTTTTGCGCCCGACGCCGACCTCGACCAGCGCCTGGCAAAGCAGCGCACCCGGGTCGTGATGGAGCTCCCGGTTTTGCTGGACATGCTCACGATCGCGGTCTCGGCCGGGCTCGCCCTCGAGCAGGCGCTCGGGCTCGTGGCCCGCCAGAGCCAGGGGGTGGTGGCGCAAGGGCTCCAGCAAGCGGTCCGGGAAATGGCGCTGGGTCAGCGCAGCGTGATCGAAGCGCTCGAAGGGATAGCCGAGCGGAACGCGGTCCCGGAGCTGACCAGCCTCGTCGGACAGCTTCGGGCCGCGCACGAGCAGGGAATTCCTCTGGTCCAGACTCTTTCGGCGCAGGCCGAGGCGCTTCGGGAGCAGAAGCGGCTGCGGATCGTCGAGGAAGGTGGAAAGGCGAGCGTGCGGATGATATTGCCGGTCGCTCTGTTCATCCTGCCCGTCTTATTTGTCGTGCTCCTGCTCCCGGCTACCTTGGAGCTGATGCATCTGGGCGGCTAGGGCAAAGGAAGGGACGACGTCGAAGAAGAAGGAGGTCACAACGATGTGGTGCGTGATCGTACAGTTCTTGACGGCCGGGGCGCGGGCCGCGCGCGAGACGCGGTGGGACGAGGGTCAGTCGATGGTCGAATACGCGATCGTCGTGGCGCTGATCGCGGTGGTCGCCATGGCCGCGATCCAGGCGCTGGGCGGTGGAGTGGCCCAGGTCTTCCAGCGCATCCTGAGCTCGATCCAGACGATGGGGTAGGCAGCCATGCCTGGCGTCGCCCGGAGGATCCGTCCGTCGTCGGAGCGGGGGCAAGCGATGGTCGAGATGGCCCTCGTGTTTCCCCTCCTTTTGATCGTGGCAATTGGACTGTTGCAGTTCGCCCTGTACGCCCACACCGAGAACGTGGTGACCGGGGCGGCCCAGGACGGCGCGCGAGTCGCGGCGGAGGGGGATCGAACGCTCGCCGACGGCGTGACCCACACCCGGGCGGTCCTTCAGGCAGGGCTCGGACCGACGGCCGCGGACGTCACCGTCACCGGGATCGACGGCGGCGACGTGGTCGTGATCGAGGTGACGGGCCGGTTACATACGATCATTCCGTGGGTCGCCAATGCGACACTGCCGCTGCGGGCACGGGCAATCATGAGCAAAGAGAGGTTTCGGGTTGGTCCGGCTGAGACGATCGCTCCATAGTCACCTGGGGATCGTGATGGAACCGCGCGGTCAGGCGCTGGTCGAAGCGGCGCTCGTCCTTCCGCTACTCCTGTTCCTGGCGTTTGGCGTGGTCGCCGTGGGGCGCGTCACCCAGGCGCAGATGGGGGTCAGCGCGGTCGCCCGGGAAGCGGCGCGGGCCGCGGCACTTGGGGACAGCCCGGACGCCGCAGTGCAGCAGGCGCTCACCCGAGGCGAGGAGGTGGCCCGGGGCTACCACCTGAACGATGGTTCCCTCCAGCTCGCGGTGGATCTCGGTGGTTTCCATCGGGGCAGTGACGTGCGCGCGAGCGCCCGATACACCGTCGCGCTCGACGATCTCCCCTTGCTGGGCGGGCTCCACGTTCCGGTCAACAGCACCCACGTCGAGCGGATCGACTTTTATCGGAGCCGCTGGCCAGCCGGAGAGGGACCGTGACGAAAATGGCGAGCCGATGGATCGAGAGAACGTTTCGCGCGGAGACGGGCCAAGCAATCGTCTGGGTCGCGGTGATGCTCCCGCTGTTCCTCTCGGTGATCGGCCTGGCGATCGACGGCGGCATCGCCTTCGACTCCCGACGCGAGCTGCAGGACGTCGCCGACGGGGCCGCTCGGGCCGGCGCCATGCAGATCGACCAGAATGTCTACCGCGCGAGCGCCGGGGCGAGCGTCGTTCTCGACGTGAACAGCGCTCAGCAAGCCGCGGCAGCGTACGTTGCGAGCCAGGGAAAGGACCTCACGGCGACGACCACAGTCTCACCCCGGCGCATCGAGGTCACGGTCCGGCGATTGGAGCCCACGAGCTTCCTGCGGATCGTTGGTTTAGACTCGATTCCGATGGCCGCGACGGCGACGGCCGAGGTACAGCACGGCATTAGCCGGGGCAGCTCATCGTAAGGTGAGGAGGAGGCAGTGAAGACAGACGAGATGGCGGACGAAACGACGGGAAACGACAACTGTGTGCCACCGCGCCGACCATACTGGCCCGTGGGGCTTGCCTTGCTTGCTCTGGTGATCGTTCTTCTCGGCGCATCGTTCGTCCTGAACGCGCGCCTACGGCCCGCCGTCGGGGTCGAACCTGCGGCGACCACGGCCGATGCCCGGTCGCTGGTCCCGACCGCATCAGCAACCGTAGCCGTCACCGGGGCTTCATCTCCGGAAGCGGCAACGTCGGCGCCCGGTGCCCGGACAGTCATCACCCCTGAAAGCCGAACCTCCGGCGGACCTTCCGATTCGACGGCGCTGGAGGCGGAGGTTAAACAAGCCTACCTGCGCTACTGGGATGTCTACGCCAATGCAATGTACACCCTCGACATCTCGCACTTACCGGATGTAGCCGCTGGCGATCGGCTGAGGGAGGCCATCGCTGAGGTTGACGACCTGAAAGCGCAAGGTAAGGCAGCGAAGATCGTGGTCGAGCATCACTTTTTCGTATTCAACGTCACCGAGAACACGGCGAGCGTCCACGACGAGTACGTCAATAACAGCTACGCGATTGATCCCAGGTCGAAGAATCCAATGGGCACTCCCGGTCCGGGTCAGCACCTCGTCGATACCTACGACCTCCAGAGGATTGACGGCGTCTGGAAAGTGATTCGAGGTCTCCGGGAGTCGCCATAGGAGGACGGCTGGAATCATGAGATCCAAAGGTACGATCATTAGACCACAGATAGTCGCGATCTTCCTCGTGGCGCTGGGCTTTTTGGTTAGCGAAACGCCTGCTGCGGCCGATAGTGGACCCCGAGGGCAGATCGTCACGCCAGGGAGTCACTTACCAACAACAAGCGTCGAAACGAAGGTCCAAAGCCGACCTGACGGAGTTTATATCGAAATCCACGTCCGGCAAACAGTTCCCGGTGAACATGCGGCGGTCCCATCGTCGTCGGCAACGCCACGGCCAGACCTGCCTCCATCGCCGAGCCCGAAGTCTTCCGGACCTAACTCTTCGTCCAGCCAACCGCCAACCGCCACACCAGCACCGGATCGTACCTGGAGTGACGCTACCGGCTTCTACGACCAAACCCCGGATGGCCACCTGTACTACCTGACGGTTCCCGATCTCAGTAGCCAGACCAACTGGGGGAGCCAGTTCCGCGACCATCCCAACCAGATGCCTTACACGCTCTACGTCGATAACAAGTTCCAGGGCATCGTCTGGATCCCGAACAACAGCACTACAAGCAACGTCCACTTTGGCCCACCGCCCGCGCAGCCATCCGTACCACCGAATCCTCCGGCCGGGAACGGTGCCAGCACCGATCCCTACCAGGTGGCGCTCGACCTGCTCGACCACGTCCCGTTGCCGAACATCCTAATCAAGACCAACCCGGCGCTGGGCCTGGTCCACCTGCCGGGCTGGTTCTGGGTAGCGGGCTATGACGGTAAGCCGTTCGGGACCTCGCGTACAGTGACGATTCCGCCGGCGGTCGGCCCGAACGTCCCCTTCACCCAGGTCCCAGCGAACGACCCGCGGCGACAGCCGACATTCTTCACCGTTTCCGTCCGGGTCTGGCCGACACGCTACCAGTGGAGCTTCGGCGACGGCACGGGTCTCGTGACCGATTCCCTCGGAAAAGCCTACCCGGCCGAGTCCGATATCCGGCACACCTACAACTTCTCCTCGCTGCATTTCAGGCATGGCTTTCCGATCCAGCTCACCGTCGTCTTCGATGCGCAATACCAGGTCAATGGCGGGGCGCCCCGGGGACTCCCGCCGATGGCCCACGATTACACGGCCGACTATCCGGTTCAGGAGGCCCAGGCGATCCTAACTGGTCGCTGAGGCCGGGGGAGGCAGACGATGGATGCACTGACGTATCGCGACGACGTCGAGCGGGCCGAGCCCGGTCACCTCAGCCTGCTCTGGTTCGTCGTCCTCCTGACGGCGAGCGGCGTTGTCCTGCACGCGGTCGCGGGACCACCCCACCTGCCGCCTCACTGGCCAAGCTGGGAGACCATTCTCATCACTCTCCAGGGAAGTGATGTTCCCCTCGGCGCCCTGGCCTACATCTTCACCAGTACCGCCTGGCTTCTCTGGCTCTGGATCGTGGGATCGCTGATTCTCCGCCTGATCGCGCAAGTCGTTGAGACGTTGACGTGTGGCGCGACCTGGGCACGAGCGCTCCACACCCTGTCGGATCGGGTGACGCTCCCAATCGTCCGGAAGGTGGCGGACGGAGCCGTCGTCGCGTTCATCGTCGTCAATCTCGCCGCCCGAGCTCCCCGTGCGTCCGCGGCGCCACTGAATCCGCCATCCGCCATCGTCGCCGTCGTGTCGCCGACTAACCCGCACGCGCCGGCGAGCGCGCCGCCGACCCGGTCGAAGGTGGATTCCCGGGAGACCGAGTATACGGTCCAGCCCGGCGACACCCTCTGGACCATCTCCGAGCGCTTCTACGGGACGGGCGAGGAGTTCCCGCGCCTGGTCGATGCCAACGCGGGGCGGCGGATGTCCGATGGTCGCACGTTCACCCGTCAGGGCGTCATTCAGCCCGGTTGGCGCCTGCGCATCCCGCTTCCCAGCACGGCGCTCGCTAAGGTCGATGGCAAGACCGTCTACGTCGTCGAGCCGGGCGACACCCTCCGCGGGATCGCTGCCCGCTTCCTGGGCGACGAGAACCGCTGGCCCGAGATCTTCGACCTGAACCGCGGAAAGGCGCGCCTTTCCGACGGCCGTGCCCTCACCAACCCCGACCTGATCTGGCCCGGCCTGCGGCTAACGCTCCCGGTCGCCGAGGCGCCGGGTCCCGCGGCACCGGCGCCAGCGGCGAAGGTGGCCCCACCGGCCCAGCCGGTTCCACCGACAGCACCCACGCCGTGCGTCCCGACGCTCACGCCGCCCGCAGCGGTCCCGGTGACGCCGACGACCGTGGCACCATCACCCACAATGCCAACGACGGTGGCCCCGAGACCAACCGTCGTAAGCGCCCCGCCGCCATCACCGTCCAGCGCTCCGCTCGCACCGCTGGCGGCGGGAGCAGTGGGGCTGACCCTGGTCGGCGGGGCCGCACTGCTCGCCCGGCGGCGGGTGCGGCGGAGCCTGCGCGAGCCACCAGTGCCGGCGCCGGTGGACCACTCGAACGCGGAGTTCGCCGAGGCGGGATTCGCCCGAGCGCTCCGTCACCAACTCCAGGACGGGCAGGTCGAGCCCGTGACCCTGCTGACCCGTCAGGTACTCGATCTCCTCGCGACGAATGGCATCGACGACGCCTCCGTCGTCATGGCACGCCAGGAACGCAACGCCGTCACACTCACCCTGACCGCGAGTCTCGCCTCCCTCGGCCAGATCATCACCCTGGCCGAGGAGCTCGGAACGCGACTCGGCGCGGTCGGGCGTGCCGAGCTCACGGCCGACCACGACGTCGCGCTGCGCCTCTCCGGACTCGCCCTCGCGTGCCTGGGTGCCCCTCCCAATGCGCTACCAGTCACACCGCTCTGCCTGCTTCCGATCGGCATTCTGCCTCACAAGGAGACGCTGTGGGCCAACTGGCCGCTGCTCGGGCACGTCCTGATCGCGGGATTACCGGGCGGAGGTACCGACGTGATCCTGACCAGCCTGCTCGCCGCGCTGAGTGCCCATCGCCGTCCCGAGGATCTCCGAGTCTGGACGGTGGTTCGCCGGACCACCCTGCCCGAGCAAATCCATCGTTTTCCGCATCAGGACACCGTTCTGATCGATCCCGATGACGATACCGTTCGGGCTCGGTTCGAGGATCTCAGAGCCGAGCTCCTCCGGCGGATGCGCGCGGGCGAGAAAGGCAAACCCACCGAGGCCGATCGCGAGAGTGAGATTGTGCTCGTCCTCGACGAGCTCGGCACGCTGCCACCGGACGACACGACGCTCGAGCTGATCGGCACGCACGGTCCGGCTCACGGGATTCGACTAATCGCCACGACGACCAATGCCGCGACGCTCGGCGACCTCCTCGCCCACTTTTCCACGCGGCTGGTCCTGCTCACGCTCGACGACGACGAGAGCATCCTCATGCTGGGGCAGCCCGAGGGTGCGGATTTGGGGAGCGGCGACGTCTTCGTCCGTCCGGCCGGGCGCGCGCCGGTCCGGGTCCGTGGCTTCCAGGTCTCGGGCGATCATCTCGACGAATTGGCCCAACTGATGGAGGCAGCCTACGGTGGGACCGCTCCAGAAACGGGTAGGTCTGCACCTGCTGTGACGGCGATGGACCCCGACGATCGACGATCCGAAGACGTGGAAGATGCCGCGGCGAGCCCGGTGACCAACCCGAACGGCGGGCCGGACATCGGAACCACGGCCTTGGCGGACGACAGTCGGCGTGAGACCACCGAGGGCGCCCGGCCGTGCGACGAGACGCCGGCGGCCGACCGTATGGCGCCCACGGTCGATCTGCTTTTGTCCGATCAGAGCCCCCCGGGCGCCGATACGATGATCCTGAACCACCTGGCCGAAGCTCAAGCCTCCAACGGACACGATTCTGCTCGTGGCGTAGTAAAGATCGACCTGGCCTCTCCCACGGATCCGCCGGCCGCGACCAACGGAAGCGCGGACCATCCGAACGACCACGAGACCGGTGCGCCCGTGCTGGCCGAGAAGCTGCACCCGGTCGTGGCGGAGCCATCCCGGTCTGACCAGACGGCTGAGTTGGTGCAGGTATGCTGCTTTGGCGAGTTCTCGGTGCGGAGTGGGGGCCGCGAGATCACACCGTCCCTCGCCGAGCGGCTCTCCTTGAAAGCCTGGGAGCTTCTCGCCTTCCTCGCCGCGCAGCCCGACGGCGTCGTGTCGCGAGAGAAGCTCCTCGTGGCCCTCTGGCCCGACATTCATCCAGATCAGGCGACCAATCGGCTGAACATCGCGGTGTCTCGCCTGCGCGCCATCCTCGCGCATCAGGTTCCTGGCCTCACCGGCGACGTCGTACGCGCCGACCGCACCGGTGTCCGCGCCCTGGACTCGACGGTCGTCGGTTCCGACGTCCACCGGTTCGTCGCGCTCTGTCGGTCCGCGTCCGCGCTCCCGTCGGGGCAGGCGCAGGCGGCGCTGATCGAGGCGCGGACGCTCTACCGCGGTGACATTTTCGCTGGTCGCGGGTCGCAGCTCTTCGAGTGGGTGGACGAGCGCGACGAGAGCGGCCTGTCCTTGCGGGAACAGTACCGTGAAGAATACCGGCAGGCAACGCTTCGCCTGGCACACCTGTACTGCCGGGACGGCCAGGTCGGGCGTGCCGTGCCGCTCTACAAGAGTCTGCTCAAAGCCGAGCCGACCCTCGAAGACGTCGTCCGCGAGCTGTTTCGCTGCTATCAGCAGCTCGGGGACCTCGGCGCACTCCTTCGGGAGGAGCGCCATTTCCGCGAGGTTCTGCGCGAAGCGTACGCCGAGCCGGACAATCCACGTGACGACCCGGAGGAGTTCCCACCGGACCAGGAGACGATCGCGTTGTTTGAGACGATCCGCGCCGAGCTAGAGGCGAAGGCTGCTTCCCGGAACGGCAACCGGTCCGACGGCTCGGGCACGTAGCGATGCCGCCGGAGTTGGCGCGGATCGTCGTCGGGTTGATTCTGACGGTCGCATCGTTCACCGACCTGCAGAATCGTCGCGTGCCGCTGTGGCTCACGTTCGGGGGAAGCGCGGCGGGTCTAGCCTTCGCGCTGATGGCTGACGGGAGTGTCTTCCGGACGAATCTGCTCGGGTTGGTGGTCGGGCTGCTCGTCCTGGCACCGTTCGTTCTTGGTGGCGGCTTCGGTGGTGCCGATGCCTTGCTCCTCGGAACGATTGGCGCGTGGCTCGGCTGGTCGTTGGTTCTCTGGACGGCCTGGTGGGCGGCGGTCGTGGGCGCCGGTCTGGCGCTGATCGCACGCGGACGTGGGAAAAAGACATTCGCCTACGTACCGGCGATCGCCGTCGGCATGGCGATCGCACTCCTGACCGTCGCGTAATCGGAGAGGGCGACGAAGGGATCCCCGTTTGAGACGAGCGATTGTTGGCCACGTCCGACGCAAGGTTGGATTGATGCGGCGATGCTGATCCACGGCGCCCGGCGTGAGGCGGTGGTCTCGGATCTGATGGCGCGCTTGCGCACCGGTGATGTCGAATCCTTCGAACGCAGAGGGCGACTAGCGAGGGGAAAGGCGATGGCAGTGAAGGCAGGGGTGCACATTATCAATCGGTCGCGCGGCGTGGTCATCGCGGATCACGTGGAGGTCGCAACGTCTTTCTGGGCGCGGGGAAGAGGACTGATTGGACGCCGTCGCCTTCCCTCCGGTTTTGGCTTGGTGATCAAGCCGTGCCGCGCAATCCACACGTTTTTCATGTCCATCCCGATCGATGTTGCCCACGTGGACCGCGACGGACACATCGTCAGGATCCTCCACGAGATTCCACCCTGGCGCCTGGGTTCTCTCGTCCCCGGGAGTACCTGGGTGGTCGAAATGCCCGCCGGGACCGCTCGGGCAACGGGGACGCAAGTCGGCGACGTGGTCGAACTGCCCGGCAGGGCGAGCCTCACTAGCAACCAACCCGACCGCAGCAGCCAACGACTGCCCCGGAATGCATCCTAGCTGGCTCCCTCGTTGACGTTCCCGCTGCCGGGCGTGCCCCATGCCGTGTTCTCACTTTACGGTCTTCGGAGGGCCATGGCACGCCCCCGTTGGCTGGGCCCATCTGCTCATTTTTCGGCATCACCGCCTCGGAGTTCGTTCTCGCTTTGAGGACCCAGTGCGACGTGTCTGACGTGACGGTACACGTACCAGACGATCCCGACGACGATAACGGCCACCACGAGGTAGTTGAACTTCTGAAAGATCGGCCGGATCGACTCCCAGTGATCGCCCAGTGCCATTCCCACGTAGACGAGGGCCAGCGACCAGGGGAGCGAACCCAACGCGGTGTAGAGCAGAAACAAACCGAAGGGCATGCGGGCAATCCCGGCCGGCAGCGAGATAAACGTCCGGACGACCGGGACCAGACGGGAAAAGAAGATCGCGGCATGACCGTGGCGCGCGAACCAGCGGTCTGCTGCGTCCAGGTCATGCGCCGAGATCAGCACGGAGCGTCCGTAGGCATCGAGCAAAGGCCGACCTCCGCGCATCCCGATCCCCGTAGGCCACGGTCGATCCGATCACGGCGCCGAGCGTGCCGGCGAGCGTGGCACCCCAGAAGGTGAAGACCTGGCGCGAGACCATCCAGCCGGCCATGGGCAAAATGATCTCACTGGGCAGCGGAATGCAGGCGCTTTCCAGCGCCATGGCGATGACGATGCCCGTGTATCCCAGACTGCGATAGATCTGTTCGAACAGGCCGATCAAGCCGGTTTCCAACGATGTCACCACCCGACACCTCTCTGGTATCGAATTTAGATCCGAAATATCACTCTACGCCAGGTGGACACGTCGAGCCAGACCGATCACGAGGCCGTACGGACGCGTCAGCAAAGGATCCAGGACCGCGAACCCACTTGCCCAGAGCGAGCCGAGGATCGCGCCCGCGATCACGTCGGCGGGATAGTGCGCGCCAACATACACACGGGCGACGGCAATCAGGAGCGCTCCCAGAAGCACGAACCGACGACCTGGCATCCGCCAGAGGAGGGCAGTCATGGCGACACTGAACGCGGCAGTGGCGTGGTCGCTGGGAAACGACGAGTCGTGCGCGGCGTTGACCAGCAAGAAGACGTGGTGCGCCATAAAGGGACGCGGCACGTAGAAAATATGGGAGATGACCAGGTTGAGCGCCTGCCCGCTGGCGACCGCAGCCGCTGCCGCCAGCGCCGCGCGCTTACCGCGGTCGCGGGCGAGCGGAAGGAACCACCAGACCGCCGCGGACAGGATGATCAGGAAGATGAGGTCGGTCGCGATGAAGGCGGCGAGCCGATCGACGAGTGGGATCTGACCGGCCAATTCGTTCAGATCGCGCGCCAGCTCCCAATTCAATCCACGATCCATGACAGGTGAAGAAGGTCCTTTCCGTCAGAATTCGTTTATCTTTTTGCCGCGAGACCGGGCAGCGGCTGGGACAGACTTCTCACCTGCAAAGGAAGCCAGCCAGGCGTCGCCGTCTCGGATGGAGCCATCGTGCGTGACGTGCAGGAGACTCGGGGTGATCCAGACGAAGTCCGGCAGACGGTGCGACTGGTGATCCGCACGGAACCCAATGGGGTCCACCCGGTGGCAGCGCGTCGAATTCTCATGCGCCGGTTGAGCGATTTCTCGTTCCTCTTCCCTGCCGCTGGACACCCGCGATCGTGACCGCGTCCTTCGAACCATCTCGCCAGTGCAGCGATTTGGCGACTTCCCACCACGAGGGAAAGAGCAGCGCGGCGCCAAAGACAACGCCCCAGTCTCCGAGCGTGAGAGCCATCATGTGCAGGCGCGCTTGGATGAAGGGGACGCTCATCCCGAGCGCGAGGAGCACGAGCACGCCCGCGACCCACAGAAAGAACGGGCGATTGGTCGCGAGCCCGAGACGGGTAAGCGGCTCCCTTTCGGAGCGCATGTGGGCCGCGAGCACCAGGTGCCCGAGGAGCCAGGTGGCGAAAGCGGCGGTCTGCGCGGCCACGAGTCCCTCATTGCGCCCGAGCACCCAAAAGTAGGCGACGAGAACAGCCGCCGCAAGCGAGATGCCACCCCCGAAGATGCCGAGTTGCATCGCCCGGTCCATGAAAGGTCGGTGTGGATCTCGTGGCGGACGCGCCATCACGTCTCCTTCCGGGGGTTCGACGACAAACGTCGTGGACGCTCCCAGGTCCATGAACAACTCCATGACGATAATCTGGACCGGGACAAAGGGCACGGCTAATTGGGCTAGGACAGCGACGAGCGATGCGGTGATCAGGGCGACTTTCGCGGCGAGGTAGTAGCGGACCGCCTTGCGCAGGTTCGCGTAAAGGGTGCGGCCATCCCTGACGGCGACGGTGACCGTCGCGAAGTTATCGTCGGCGAGCACGAGATCGGCGGCTTCCCGGGCCACGTCGGTGCCGATTTTCCCCATCGCGATGCCGATCGCGGCTTCCCGCAAGGCGGGGGCATCGTTCACCCCGTCGCCGGTGACCGCGACTACCTCCCCCTGTTCCTCCAGAATTTGGACGATCCGGAGCTTGTGCGCGGGAGAGATACGGGCAAAGACCGAGGCTGTCTCGAGCAGGCCACGGAGTTCATCGTTGGAGACGTTTTCCAATTCGCGCCCGACGACCACCCGGCGCGTGTCGATGCCCACCCGTTCGGCAATGGACCGTGCGGTGGCTGGATGGTCGCCGGTCAGCATCAGAACCCGTACCCCCGCCGCCCGGAGCGTCGCGATCGACGTCGGCACCTCCGGGCGCAGCGGATCTTCGATACCAATCAACCCAACGAAGGTGAGCGCAGTCTCGCTCGTTGTCTCATCCTGATTGTCGGCAGTCAATTCCCGCTCCGCGCAGGCAAGCACGCGTAAGCCTCGCCCGGCCATCTGCTCCGCGGCGGTCAGCAGCACCTGTCGGCGCTCCTGCTCGAAAGGCTCAGCGTGGCTTGCGACGAGCACCTGAGAGCAGATCGCCAGGACCGCCTCGGGAGCGCCTTTGAGGGCGAGCCAGTGCGCGCCGTCGCGGGTGTATTGGACGGACATCCGCCGACGCGTGTGTTCGAAAGGATACTCGGCAAGGACCGGTGCCGCGCCGCGCACGGCTTCGACGGAAACGCCGGCCTGCTGGGCAGCGACGAGGAGAGCGACGTCGGTCGGATCGCCCAGGGTGGTCTCCGTCCCGTCCGCACTTGTGATCTGGGCATCGTTGGCGAGGACGGCAATCGCGAAGAGATGACGCAGGGTCGGCGTCTCGACGGGAACGGGCGTCCGATACGTCCCTTCGGCGGTGATGATCTCGACGACGACCATACGGTTTTCGGTCAACGTACCGGTCTTGTCCGTCCCCACCACGGACACGGTACCGAGCGTCTCGGCAGCCTGCAAGCGCTTGACGATGGCGTTGCGCCGGGCGAGGCGATAGGCGCCCAGGCCCAGGACGATCGTGACCAGGATCGGAAGCTCCTCCGGGATCGTGGCGAAGGCGAGGGTGAGGCCGGTCAAGATGGCCTCTTGCACGCCACGGCCGGCGAGGAAGATGGCGAGAAGTGGCACCAGCACGCTGAAGCCCAGGGCAAGCCAGAGGAGCCAGCCCGCGAGCTGGCGCAGGTGGACCTGAAGGGGCGTACGGGGCTCGCGGGCAGTCTCGGTGAGGCGGGCAATTCGCCCCAATTCGGTCGCGCGTCCCGTGGCGACGACGACCCCGCGGCCGCGCCCGGTGGTGACAAGCGTGCCGGCGAAGGCGAGGTTCCGGCGATCGCCCAGCTCGGTATCAGGGGGAAGAACGACATCGGCTTGTTTGGCGACTGACGCCGATTCACCGGTGAGGCTCGCCTCGTCGATCCGTAAGCCCGCCGTCTCCACCAGGCGCAGATCGGCGGGAACCCGCTCGCCTGGCTCCAGAAGGACCAGATCGCCCGGGACCAGCTCCCGCGTCGGAACTGCGGCGATCTGGCCATCGCGGATGACCGGCGCGACCGGTGCGGTCAGGGTGCGTAACGCGGCGATCGCCCCTTTGGCACGGCTCTCGTTCGCAACCTCGACCGCAGTAACGAGAAGGATCACCACGAGGATGGTCAGGGCATCGCCCAACGCTCCAATAACGGCGTAGAGTCCGGCCACGGCCAGGAGCAGGAGGATGAGCGGCTCAGTGAGGGACTCGACCACCTCCTCCCACCATGGCTCGGCCTTTGCGCGCGCGATCTCGTTCAGTCCGATCTGGCGCAGCCGAGTGGCCGCTTCGGCCATGGAAAGCCCCGATGCGCCATGCGTCTTCAGCGCGGCTTCGACGGTTCCCACCGGCTCCGCATACCAACTTCGGGCGTTTGGCTGGACCATCGGCTCAATTGGTGGCATGGGTCTCCCCGTCTATCTCCCCTTGGACCTCTTCGCGGGCATAGACCTCGTGCGTGAAGACGTGGAGCACCTCGTGGCCTCGTTCAAGCTCATTCTGAGCCAGAGCCGACCCTGGCGCCCCGAAAAAGTCGCGGGCCTGGATGCGCGCGATCCAGCGCTGCAATTTCTCCCAATCCGCCTCGATATCCTCCAGCTCGGCGAAGGTGTACTTGCCCTTCCGACTCTCGCGTCGGACTTCATCCTCGAAGCGCTCGACGTTCTCAACCACCTCGGCGTACTCGGCATCCCGGGCTCGATTGAATTGCGCCACGAGATTGCTCTCCCACTCCACGCTCGGCGAGGTAGTCTCGAGCAGGGAAACCTCGCCACCGAACTCCCGGATTCGCGCGGCGAGAGCCTCCAGCTCGCGGTGCAACCCTGGTCGATCCGGCAGGATCGCCGCGGCCTGCTGGAGGTAGATCGCGCCGAGTTGCTTGAGGTGACGCCAGACGTGAGTTCGCCGCCCAGGCGGCTCCTGGGGCACCCGATAGATCAACAAGAGCCACCCGCAGTATCGTGAAGCCTCGCTCGTCATGGTCCGATTTGGATACCTCACCGATTGTCTGTGCGTACGCGGAGTTTAACGTCCGGCGATCTCCCGGAACCTGGCCGCTCCCATCATCCTGCAAAGTTCGTCGGCGAATGTCACAAACGACATTTGCAACGTTTGTGACATCAGACTACCCAGTCCGAAGGATTTGGTCAAGACCGCGACGTTCCGCCGAGCAGAGACCTCGCCGCCACGCGCTGGCCCATTCGAACTCCTCCCGGCATTGCTGCTGTCGGATTTCTTACCTCTCTCTGAGGTTCCTTTGAGATTCCTTTGAGCCACTGCGTCTAGTCTGCAATCATCAAGCGACACCGGGGAGCTGCGGCAAGCGGTCATCACACGAAGCCTTCCAGAGAGCAGTTGATGGTGTCAACGCGACGTGGTCCTGGCGACCGACGTTCCCCAGTTGTGGGTTGTCTCGAGCGGGCCGTTACCTCCGAATTCCGCGGAACGCCTCGGCTCCCCACGAATGGAACGGATCGTCGAGTCACTCCGAGGCACCGCCGACACGATCCTGTACGACTCGCCGCCGACCAACGCGGCGACGGATGCCGTGGTCCTGGCCGCGAACCTGGATGCGGTGCTCCTAGTCGTCAGCGTTGGTGGGACCAAGCGCGATCCTGCCGTGCAGGCCAAGCAGCAGCTCGAAAGAGTGAACGCCAAGATATTTGGCGTAGTTCTGAACCGGGTGAAGTTGGATCGCAGCGTGTATCGCTACTACGGGAAATAGCACCATGATTGATCTCCATACCCATATCCTTCCTGGGGTCGACGACGGGGTCGAGACTTTGGATGGCGCGCTCGCACTGGCGCGGCGTGCGCTGGAAGACGGTATCACGACGATCGTGGCGACGCCCCACCGGAACCCTCGGATGTACTCCGCCGATCGGGTCGATGCCGAAAGACGGTTGGAGGCGGTCCGCGAAGCCTGTCGGTGTGCGGGCCTCGACCTCCGCCTCTGGCTGGGAGGAGAATCGTTCATGGCTCCAGATCTGGTCGAGCAAGCCGACTCGGGTCTGGCCCTGACGATCAACGATGGACGGTACCTGCTGATCGAGTGGCCATACGATCAGTACCCGGCGTACAGCGAGGAGATCATCTTCCGGCTTCAGGCAGAGCGGCGAATCGTGCCGATCATGGCCCACGCCGAACGGTATTCGTTCGTGTCGCGGAATTTGCGCGACCTGGCGAGATTGGTCCATCGGGGCCTCCTCGTTCAGGTCACGGCGGCTAGCCTGCTCGGGGAATTCGGGCCGGAGATCCAGCGGGTCACCGAGCGACTGCTGACCTCCGGCCTTGCCCACGTCATCGCGTCGGATTCGCACGGGGTGGATCGCCGCCCGCCGATCCTGAGCGCGGCCCGTGACCGCGCGGCGAAGCTGGTTGGTGAGGCCCGCGCCCTTGCGATGGTGACCGACGTTCCGCGGCAGATCATCGACGACGAAGCGATCGACATTCCACCTCCAACGCTCCCCAGATCCAAGCCGTTCTGGGCGTTCTGGAAATCGTGATGGCCCGATTGCCTGATCGCCTCAAGAGCGGGATGAGGCAACTGACGGCGCGATCGTCGGCTCTCGCCAGGTACAATACGGATGGGATCAGTGTGAGTCGGACCGAGGAGTGATCGCGGCATGCAAATCCTTGAAGCCGGTCGGCTGGTCCAGGAATCGAGCGAGCACTCATGAGCCATCGCAGAGTCGACAATGACAGCACACATTCTGGTCATTGATGATGATCGGAAGATCACGGATGCGCTCCGCCGTGGTCTCAGCTACCAGGGCTACCGGACCGAGGTCGCCCACAGCGGTACCGAGGGATTGGAGCTGGCCCGGGCGTGGTTCCCGGATCTGGTCATTCTCGACATCCTGATGCCCGGACTCGACGGCTTGGAGGTCTGCCGGCGGTTCCGGGCCGCGAGCGATGTGCCGATCATTCTGTTGACGGCGCGCGACGCGATCGAGGACCGGGTCGTCGGGCTCGAGACCGGCGCCGATGACTACCTGGTGAAGCCCTTCGCTTTCGCCGAATTGCTGGCCCGCGTGCGCGCTCAGCTCCGGCGGCGTCAGACCGAGGCGCCATCAGTCCTGCGTTTTGGCGATCTGGAGCTGGATGCCGTCTCCCACGACGTGCGCCGGGGCGACCGTTTGTTGACGCTGACTCAAAAGGAGTACGAGCTCCTCGAATTTTTCCTGCGCCATCCCCGCCAGGTGCTGAGTCGCGACCAACTCCTGGATCGCGTCTGGGGGTACGATGCTGAGGTCGATAGCCACGTCCTCGAGGTCTACGTCGGTTACCTGCGTCAGAAGCTGGAAGTCGAGGGCGCGCCGCGTCTGATCCAGACGATTCGGGGCGCGGGATACATTCTCCGGGAGCCTTAAGCGGTGTTCCTGGACACGGCGATTCGAGCCGTACGACCACCACGCTGGCTCCCGGCTTGGCTGCTCGGCGCATCCCTCCGCATCCGACTGACTGCCTGGTACACCGCCGTCCTTGCCGCGATGCTGCTCGCCTCGGGCCTCGCGCTCTACGTTCTTCTGTCGCGGACCCTTCAGTCCGAGGCGGATCAGGCGGCGATCGGGACCGCCCAGGAGATCGCGCGCGACGTGCAGGTCCAGGAAGAGCGCGCGCCGGGGCAGGTCGCGACGATCCAGCTTCCGGCCAGCGCATCCCAGATCCCCGGGACAATCGTCCAGGTGGTCGATGCACGCTCCAACCAGATCCTTGCCCGGTCGGCCAACCTCGCTGATCGGCACTGGCCGGTTGCGCTCGGGGCCTTTCGGGCGGCGCAACAGGGCCACGCCTCCTTCCAGGCGCTCGCGCTCGGCGGCGACGACCTGCGGGTCTTCTATCAGCCCGTCGACGCGGGAGGGAACGTCGTGGCCGTGGTTGAGGTTGGCCGTTCCTTGGCGCCAGACGAACATCTGCTCAGCCGTTTGCGCCTGCTGATCATCGCGATTGCCGCGGCCGGATTGCCGGCCGCGGCCGGCTTCGGCTGGCTGCTGGCCGGGCGAGCGCTGACGCCGATCGCGGACATCGCCCGCGCCGCTGAAACGATCGGTCGCACCCGTGACTTTTCGCAACGGGTGACCCACCGCGGCTCCCCGGACGAGTTGGCACACCTCGCCGCGACGATCAACACGATGCTGGCGGAACTGGAGCTGGCGCACCGGGAGGTCGCCACGGCGAACACGCGCTTGGAGCGAGCCCTGGCGGTTCAGCGCCGCTTCGTCGCGGATGCGTCGCACGAGTTGCGGACGCCTCTGACGATCATCCGGACCAACGCGGAGATCCTGTCGTGGATGGAGACGAGCGACTCGCCCGACCGGGCACGGGCGATCGCGGATCTGGCCAATGAGGCGGAGCGGATGAGCCGGATGGTGAACGACCTGCTGACGCTGGCCCGGGCGGACGCCGGCCAGCGCCTCGCTCTTCAGCCGATCTCCCTCCGTCCCCTCGTCGAGGACGTCGTGCATCAGGCACGGCTGCTGGCCGACGGGCGTGAAGTGGATGTGGACACCGCTGACGAGGTAGAGATCCTCGGGAATGCGGATGGCCTGAAGCAGCTTGTGTTCATTCTGCTCGACAACGCCGTCAAGTACACGCCACCCGGCGGCCAGGTAACCCTCGGCCTCCGACGCGAGAACGGGTCGGCGACGCTCCGGGTGGCCGACACCGGGCTGGGTATCGCGCCGGAAGATCTGCCCCGCATCTTCGAGTGCTTTTATCGGGCCGCCAACGCCCAGGACATCGACGGCAGCGGACTCGGGCTGGCGATTGCCCTCTGGATCGCCGAGCAACACGGTGGCCGCATTGACGTGGCTAGTGCTCCGGGGCGCGGCAGCACCTTCACCGTTTCCCTCCCGGCGTGCTAGTCACGGCCCCTGGATTCTTACTTTCGTTTGAGGTTCTCCTGAGGCTGGTCTGAGTTTCCCGGACTACACTTTCCGTATGCAGTACCAAAAGCGGTGAGAAGACCAGTGATGAATGGCGTCAATCGAGTGACGGACTCGGATCAACCATCCGGAGGTCAGTGGAGCGGGAGCGGGCAACGCGGGGTAGACCAGTGAAGGAGAGCCGACAACGTGGAGGATTTCGGCAGCTCGACCTGATGTCGTCCGCGGTCAGCGCGGGGAATAGGCGCGCGATCGTGTCCATGGCCGGGGAGAGCGAGAGCGGCGCGGTGCAGACGGAGGTTAGCTCCTCAGGACGACTGATCTCCTCATCGCAGCATCGCACCGCTCTCGCAAGCGGTGCGGGGTTTGTCATCTTCATCGTGCTGACTGGTCTCGTGCAGCTGCGGATCCTCGCTCCCCTAGATACGGCGATCGTCCGGGCCGTCGCGGAATGGCGATCGACGCTGTTCACGGTTGATCCTTTCGTTGGGCAGACCCTCGATCTCGTGTCGATGGCCATCAGCGTCCTTTGTGCAACGGAGCTGATGACTTTCTACGCGGTGGTCGGAAGCGTTTTGCTCTGTCGGGCGGGTTGCGGGCGATGGTCCTTGACGCCTTATGCCTTCGCGTTGTTGGTTTGGGCCGAGGTGATCCTCAAGCTCACGGTCCATCAACCACCGGTGGGGCTGGCCCTGAGCGGCGTTGGTTTCATCCCACCGCAGTACGGACCCTCCTACCCACTGCTGAGCGTCCCGCTCGGCGGCTCCTTTCCCAGTGGTCACGCGAGTCGGTTCGGTTTTCTGGCCACATTCGTCGCGATCCTGCTTTGGGAGCGCGACGGCCGAGCCAAGAAGCTGGGAGTTCTCGTCGTGATTGCCCTGACGCTCTACGTGGGCTTCACGCGCGTCTACGCGCGTGATCACTGGCCAAGCGACGTGGTGGGCGGCCTGGTGTTGGGCGCGGCACTCGCACTCCTCGTCGCACCGCACGTCGCTCGACGGTTGGCAGCGGTCAGTCCAGCCGAGCGAGCGGTCGAGCCGTACGTGTGATGAGACGAGATAGTGTTGGCGAGCTTTGTCGGACACCCGGGCACAGTTATCCGACTCAAGATCATCCTTGACCCGACATTTTCTGACCGTCATCGCACCATGGAGCGTCCTTGCGATCCCTCTGGTCGGTGGCGCACGCCCACTAGAATGAGAAGAAGAGCCGATGGACCGACGGGTTTGGCGCCACTACGATCTCCTGCTCGCGCTCGCAACGCTGCTGCTGGTCCTCTTTGGGTTGGCGATGATTTACAGCGCGACCTACGAGCGTTCGGGTCCGGGGGTAGATCCCCTGGTGTATCGGCAGGCGATGTATGCGGCGGCGGGACTCGTCGTCTTCCTCGCTCTGAGCGCTATCGACTACCGCATTCTGATCCATCTCTCCTGGCCCCTCTACGCCGGAGGCTGCTTCCTCCTTCTGGTCGTCCTAGCGCTCGGACGTGTGACCCACGGCTCGCAGCGCTGGATCCAGGTCGGCTTGATCGAGTTTCAACCATCCGAATTGGTCAAGCTGTGCGTAATCTTCGCCCTGGGCAAATATCTGGCAAGCAATGTGGATCATCTCAAAAGCCCGAAAGTCGTACTCGGGTCGATTTTGATCCCGGGTATCCCCTTTGTCCTGGTCCAGCTCCAGCCGGATTTTGGCACCGCGACGGTCTACGTGGCGACCTGGCTCGCGATGCTTCTCGTGGCCGGTGTCCCACGGCGGTATTTCGCGGCCTTCTTTGGTACTGCGGTCACGGCCGCGCCGGCCGTCTGGTTCGCCATGCCACCGTACCAGAAACTGCGGATCTCGACGTTCCTCAATCCCCAGAGCGATCCCCTCGGCGCCGGTTACAACGTGATCCAGGCGCAGATTTCAGTGGGATCTGGTGAGTTCTGGGGACGGGGTTTCCTGAGTGGCTCGCAGAGTCAGTTGCACTTTCTCAGCGTGCAATACGCCGACTTCATCTTCTCCGTGCTGGCCGAGGAGTTTGGATTCGTCGGGGCGACGGTCTTGGTTCTCCTCTTCACGTTGATCTTCATACGCGGATTCCGCGCTGCCAACCGCTCGCAGGACCGATTCGGTTTCCTGGTCACCAGCGGCATCGTCGCGATGATTGCCTATGAGGTCATTGTCAACGTTGGGATGAACGTCGGGCTATTGCCGGTCACGGGCGTCCCCCTCCCGATGATCAGCTACGGAGGGACCTCGTTGGTTACGTTCATGGGGGCGCTCGGGATTCTGGAGAGCGTGACGATGCGCCACCGAAAGTTCGGATTTTGAATCTATGACGATGACGATGGGAGATCGTGATGGTCAGTATGACGACTCGCTCAAGCGCCCGGCAACGTCTTGCCGCGCGACTCGTCATTGCCGTGGTGCTGGTCCTCGCGATGATTGCGCTGAGTTTGGCAGTCGTCCACGGGCAGGTCGCTCGATTCGACCAGGGCATCATCACCACGCTGCGCGCGCCAAACCAGGGTTCCCTGGGCCTTTTGGCTGGCTGGGTCTCTCGGCTGGGCAGCGCCCCGGTCTGGGACCTGCTCCTTTTCTTCGTCGCGGTGGCTTGCTGGCTCAAGGGCTGGCGAACCGAGGCCGCCATCCTGGTGGTCGGGATCGGCACCACCGAGGTGTTCTCCGCGATCCTGAGGCTGATCGTCGATCGGCCGCGACTGCCCGGCGCGGACGCGACCGACTTTCTCAGTTTGGCCGGGTTCCCGAGCGGACACGCTGTCCGGACAATCGTCGGAGTCGGACTGCTCCTCGGGCTGTCCGCCGCCCGAAGGCCGGTGTGGTGGCTGGCCGTCGCCATCGGAATCGCCTTCGTGATCCTGGTCGGCTGGGCGCGAATCGCTTCCGGAGCCCACTACCCCACCGACGTCGTCGGTGGCTATCTCCTAGCCGCTTTCATCCTGAACCTGCTCCGCGCGGTTCGACTGCTGTGCCACGCCCCACTGATGTGGTTCCTGGATGCTGACCTATGCTAGACTCTCGAACAACGATTCCGCAGAAGGATAGAGAGCGCGGCCGATCGTGAAAACCTTCCGTCGACGAAGGAACCAGGCGAGGGCGCCATTCGTGCCATCAAATCGTAAACATCTCTCGTGCACTGAGTCGCACCCGTCCTGTCTCGCCCGCGGAGCGCTCCCGGGCGACGATTGCCGCGAACGACTACTGGCAGTGCAGGGGCGACGAGGCGATCTCGGGGACGCGCGCACCCGCCCTCAGCGGCACTCCCGGAGGCCGCGACGGCTCTGGTTCTTCTTAAGCGTCAGCGCGGTAATCAGTCTGCTCGTGATGCTCGCCGCGGGCGCTCTCTTCCTCGCGATGCTCCCCAACGTTGGGGACGCCGAAGCACGCGTGGCCACCGTCCTCGCGGCGCACGGTGGGACCGATACCGGCATGCCTCCGCCACGGAAGGTCGGGCAGGCGATCATCGCGATCGAGGATCGGCGCTTCTATCAGAACCACGGGATCGACGTGGTCAGCGTCGTGCGCGCGGTCTGGGATGTTTTGACCACCGGTTCGCCCCAAGGGGGTGCAACCATCAGCCAACAACTTGCCAAGGCGCTCTACGTTCCGGACGATCACACGGTTGGCGCGAAGCTCCGCACGGCCGGTGTGGCCGTCAAACTGGATCTGGAGTATTCGAAGCCACAGATCCTGGAAATGTACCTCAACGCGATCTACTTTGGAGACGGCCAGTGGGGCGTGGCCCAGGCCAGTCGTGCCTACTTTGGTCGGCCGCCGGAGGATCTCGATTGGGCCGAGGCGAGCTTGCTCGCGGGGCTGCCGCAGGCGCCCTCGATCTACGATCCCACCCGACACTTCGATCTGGCGCGGCAGCGCCAGCAAGACGTCCTGGCCGCAATGGTCGATACGGGCGTGCTCTCCGCCAACGAGGCACATGCCGCCTATGCCGAACTCACTGCTCTGGGACGTTGATGTGGCGATGCTCCCAGCCGACCCGAGCGAGTCAGCGCGCGGTCATCGCGGCGCCGTGGTTTCGCCGCGGAGAGTTGGGAGATCGTGTCCTCGGTTTCTTTGGGACTGGTGCTATCGCCACTCCAGTTCGAGGCTCAGCTCGCGCTTCTCACGTTTCGCTTCGAACTCAAGTTGAAACTCGATTTGCTCTGGTAAGGAGACCGGTCCCTGATCGAAGGTCAACCTGCCCTGGGCAACCTGATCGGCAAGTTGGTGCAGACGAGCGGCGAGATCGGCGCGACCGATCGTCGCGCGTTGCTTAAAGCTCGCGGGTTGGGCTGCTGCCACGAGTGTCTCCTTGGGTGCGGATCGATCCGTCAAAGTCGGACTTTTTGGATTCCGGCAAGACTGGTACCAATGCGCTCCGACACCTTGAAGGGTGCTGATCAGCCATCCTATCCGCTGGCCCGCTCCTGAGTATCCCTGGTCGGTTGGGAAGGTTCTCGACCTAACGGGGCGCGATGACGACCGAGCATCGAACCAGGCACGACCCGAACAATGCGCCTCTCTCCTACCTCACCACCGGTGACGTCATCACGCTGATCGCGACGCCGAGCACGGCCCCACCCAGCAAGACAAAAATGAGATGGACCTTTCGCCACAAGCCCAGCGCCAAAGCCACCACTGCGATGAGGGCGTACGGCCAACTCGTGAACGCTTGTTGAGCGATACTCCAGGCCGTCACGCCGAGGAGTCCGACCACGGCCGGACCCGCCCCGCGCCCAAACCCGCGCAGCCACGGATGCTGCAGGTAACGTTGGATCTGCTGGGCGGCCAGGGTAGCCAAGATCCACGGGAACAGAAAGGCTCCCAGGGTGGCGGCGAGACCGCCCGCCAAGCCGGCGACGCGGTAGCCGATGAACGTTGCCAGGATGAGCACCGGACCCGGAGTGATGTAACTGAACGCCAGAGCAGTCGAGAAATCCTGCGGGCTGATCCAACCGGTTTCCGTCACGGCCATGTGTGCGACGAGGGGGAGTGCGGACTGGCCGCCGCCGAAAGCCAGTAAGCTGATCACGACGAAACGCCAGAACAGATTGAGGATCATCGCGCACCTCGCTGGTCCTTCGTCGGGGCCTTGGCGGGAGCTGACAATAAGACAATCCCGAGCACACCCGCGGCAACGACAATGAGCGCTACGCTCATGTTGAGAAAGGCTCCGGCCAGAAAGGCGGCGGCGGCGAGGACAATGGTCAGCGGTTCCGCGCGGCTGATGTTGCGCTTCCCGAGGCGGTAGGCAGTCGCGAGGAGAATCCCCACTACGGCGGAGGTGACGCCATTGATCGCCGGTCCAACCGCCGGAATCGCGCTCGAGGCGACGTAGCCGGCGGCGAGCAAGAGCATCAGGATGACGGATGGGAGCAGGTAGGCCCAGGTCGCGATCGTCGAGCCCGGCCAGCCGCCGACTTTGTAGCCGACGAAGGACGCAATCTGCACGACCGTCGAGCCCGGCAAAGGCTTGGTGTAGGTCAGTGCCTCATTCACGTCGTCGTGGGTCAAAATCTGCCTCGCCTCGACGAGGTCGCGTTCGATGAAGGCGAGGAGCGGTCCGGTGTCGCCGACGCCGAGAGCGCCAATTTTCAGGAACTCCCAAAACAGGGTGAGCTTGGAAAGGGGGGCCGGCGCGGGGGTCACTCCCGTGACGCTCGTCTCTCGGTGTGCCATCGGATGTCTCCTAACTTGAGCTACCTGCCGTGGCGGAGCTTTCGTGGGCGCGCAAAGCAGCATAGACGGCGTCCAGCGCCACCGTCGCTCGGTCGATCGCGTCTTGATCGTCGGTCGCCAACCGGCGAATGCCGTGAAGAAGCATCTGGAGACCAGCCGTTTCGGGCGGTGCGTCGGCGAGCAGGGCGTCACGCACCGACTGATGACGAAAGGCGACGGCACCGTGGAGGTGATCTGCCGCACGGACAAGGGAACCAAGCTCGGCCAAGGCCGGATCCGTCGGCGCAAGGTGGTACGTGTTGAGAATCGCTTCAAAAGTCGAACGCCCCTCCATTGGCGCGAGTTCGCCGCCCGGCAATTGGAAAGGGATCCCGTCGGTCACGTCACTGGCGGCCGCGCCGCGGGGAACGAAATGGAACTCTGCCTGCGGATCGACGAACCGCCGAATCAGCCAGGCAGACGCGAGACGGTCGATCTGAACTCTCTCCCGGGTTATCCAGCGCATGGTTTTTCCTCACTTCTCCGGTTCCGAGTGCGTGGATTGGCTCTCGTTGGCGACGCTTTCGGGGGCCGGGCTGCTCTGAGGGAATTCGGCATTCGCCCCGATTCTCCGGTGGACCTCCTCCGCGTACGCCTCCCGGACCACCCGAGCTCCGTCGCACTTCTCCGGCGCCCGGCTCGCAAGCGAGGCGTTGCAGAGGTCCCGGGCTCGGATTCTTTCCAGCCAGCGCTCCAGGCGCTCGTATTCGTCGTCAATCTCCTCCAGGGCGGCGAAGGTGAACTTTCCCTTCCGGGTCTCTCGGGCGATCTCCTCCTCGAAGCGCTCGATCGTGTCGATGAGTTCCTCGTATTCTTCATCCCGCGCCTGATTCAGCGTGGCGACCATGTGTTCGTCCCAACCTGGCTCGGCCGGACCGAGCGTGGAAAGCGTGGCGTCGCCTCCGAACTCCCGAACCTTCGCGGCAATCTCGGCGAATCCGGTCTCGGCTGAAGGCGTGCGTGGGAGAATGCAGCAGCCGTCCTGCAAGTACACCGCACCCAATCCGCGCAGCTGGCGCCAGACGTAGGTCCGCTTCCGCGATGGTTCGGCAGGCAACTTGTAGATGAGTTGGAGCCATTTCATGAATCAGGAATCCCCGTTGTTACGATCGCTTCATGTAGCAACTGTCACATCATACCGTCACCTCGCTCGTTGGTCAAGACGTGGTGCTCGTGGGTATCGAGAGTTAACGATCACTACTAGATCCTTCCAGAGGGAGCGTTGCCGTACTGCACCCAGCACCCAAGTAATCGATGTATTGGCAGTGGGGTGTGGTCTTTCAGGGTTTGTTTGGTCTGGCGAATAGGTTGTTCAGTGCGCGTTCAGGAAGCACTGGTAAGCTTTTGAGAAAGACGACTGGACGGGTCGAGATCGCTGCTCTTCATTGTCGCGGGCCCGTCCGATATTTGGCGATTGTTCTTCTGGAACATGCCACGGTCACTGATTAGAAAGAGAGGGTCAAGAGAAGGTTTCACGAATCCAAGTGGTACACCGGCGTGAGCAAGTACCCGTCGCGGGTAGCGGTCCATGGTAGCGGTCACACCAGGCCGAGGAGTGAAGACGATGGGAATGGACGAAGGCGTCGCACGCGTTGTATCGGGTGAGGCGGCCACAGTCGGCGCTGCCGCAGCCCCCTCGCCTCGTCGGACCTTTTGGGATTCGATCGAAGACCAGTTCGCGCTCCGGCAGTTGATCAGCGAATACATGATCCCGGTTGAGACCAACACGATCTGGTACACCCTGGGCGGCGTCCTGGCGATGGCCCTGGGCCTGGAGATCCTGACGGGCATCTTGCTCTCCCTCGTCTATGCCCCGGATGCCGGTCGCGCCTATCAGATCACGAGCGGGCTCATCCAGACGCCGGGCTGATCGGTGGTCATCAACTTCCACTACTGGAATGCCTACGTCATCTTTGCACTCGTCATGATCCACATGCTGCGCGTCTTCGTCACCGGTGGCTATCGCGGGACCTACCGCGGCGGCAAGCAGGGGTTGTGGCTGACGGGCGTGATCTTGGCGGGTTGCACCTTCCTGGCGTCCTTGACCGGCGAAAGTCTGCACTGGGACGAAGTCGGCTTCGCCGTCCCCTGGCACATCTCCGAGTCCTTCCAGGCGTTTGGCATTGCGAGCAACGTCCACTACACCTTTGCCGAGTTGCGAGCGATCCCCAGCGCAACCGAGAAACTCGGACAAATCTATGCCGTTCACATCGCGATCGCGCCGATCCTCCTGCTCCTGTTCGTCGTCATGCACTACTACCTGATCAAGGTCAAGGGCATCTCACTCCCGTTCTGGACCAAGGAGAGCGGGCAGAAAGCCCCGTTCAGCGTGCACATCCGCGAGTGGATGGTCTACGGCGCGATCATCCTGGGCGTCGTCCTCCTCGTCGCGATCTTCGTGCCGCGCGATCCGGGCATCGCTCCCCAGTTGATTCCGCAGTCGCCGTTCTTTGGTGCGACAAAGGGGCCTGGCGCTCTTGGTGCCAAGCCGACCTATCCGATCAGCTGGACGCACGGGATGAACGTCTTCTTTGGCGAGCACCTCGGCATCGAGCCTGACATCTGGGGCACCATGGTGGGCATGGTGCTGATGCTCGGGACCCTTCTGATCATCCCCTTCATCGATCAGGGTGAAAAAGAACCGCGGGGCTGGGTCCAGGCGTTCAACCTCCGGCAACGCGGCTGGGCCTTCCTGGCGATGGCGATCTTCTGGATCGTGATGATCGTCGGGGTTGTTCAGAACGCTGTCGCCGTGGCCGGCTGATCGCGTCCTCAGTACACGATCGGCATCACCAAAGCGCGGGGCTGGTTCCCGCGCTTTGCTCTCTGGGCCCAGATCAGCGATCGCGATCCACTCACGGGGCAATCAGGTGGGCAACCAGGCGGAGGGCCACGCCGCCCAAGACCAGCCAGGTTGAGTTGATGCGAAACCGGGTCAGCAACGCGAGGGGACGAGACCGTTCGCCACGCTCAGTCCGTCGATGAGTACTGCCAGCCCCAACCGGATACCCCGCGGCTTCCCTGGACCGGAATCCGCCTGCCAACACGTCGGCGAGATAGCCCCGCGCTCGGATCTGCTCGGCAACGCGCTCGCTGAGCGAGCGCCAGGATGCTGCATGTTTCAGTAAGGGATGAACGGCTAATCCTTCGAGTTCCGTCCGGTTCGCGCTCTAACTCGTCCGCCGGTAGGTTTTCCGCTCCTGGGATGTGTCCGATCGCGTATTGCTCCGGCCCCCGTATGTCGATGATCAGCGGTAGCGATCCGTCCTCCTGCTCCCGGAGCAGCTCTAGTGGGTTGATCACATCGCTCGTTGATTCCCCTCCTCGGACTCCTCGGCGGGCAGACCCAGGTGCCGCGGTCCCTGCCCTCCCAGAACCTCGTCGACGAGCTCGGCGATCTTCGCGCGCGCGTCGTCCAGGGCCCGGCGGCCTTCCGCAGTGATCGCGTAGTATTTGCGTACTTTCCCGTGCACCACGCGATCCTCTCGAACCAGATAGCCTTCTGCCTCGAGGCTGTGGAGGACCGGGTAGAGCGTGCCCGGGCCGATCTCGTAGCCATGTCGGCCAAGTTCCTCGATCAAAGCCAGCCCGTAGACCGGCTCTTGCGCCGCGTGATGCAGAATGTGAATTTTGACGAAACCAAGAAAGAAATCGCGCAGCATCTCAGCCAATCGCACTCAGTATCGTTGCGCTCAGAGCGCCAAAGAGAACGACCTGCCAGGGCGGGCGTTTCCAGACCATCAGTAACCCGAAGGCCAGTAAAGCCAGCCCGAAATCCGCCGGCTGCAGGATCGTGGTCGTCCAGATGGTGAGGTAGAGCGCAGCAAGGAGAATGCCCACGACCGCGGCGTTAACGCCACTCAGCGCGCGTCGGAAGGCGGGATGCGCCCGGAAGATGCTCCAGAAGGGAAGCGCCGCGTAGGCGAGCAATAGGCCCGGCAAGAAGATTCCGATGAGACCAATCGCCGCACCTTCGATGCCATTTGGCGACGGTGTCCGCGCCGCGCCGAGGAAGGCAGAAAAGGTGAAAAGCGGGCCCGGCACCGCCTGGGCGGCGCCATAACCGGCCAGGAAATCACTATTGCTCAGCCACCCGGGTGGCACGACGACCGCCTGCAGCAGGGGCAGGACGACGTGGCCGCCGCCAAAGACGAGCGCCCCGGACCGGTAAAAGCCATCGAGCAGCGCCAGTGTGCCATTCGGGCTGGCGTGCAAGATCAGGCGCAGGAGTGGCAAACCCAGTAGCAGACCGAAGAACAGGACCCAGGCGACCGTTCCGGCCCGCCGACTAATCGGGACACCCACGTGCGGACGCAACTCGCCCCCGCTCGCCGCTAAGAACCGCCAGCCAAAGAGACCGGCCAGGACGATCACCAGAATCTGTCCCGCCGAGGTCGGAGCGACCAGGATCACCAAAACGGTGAGGATGGCAATCGAGATCCGCAGATTGTCGGTGCAGAACTGTCGCGCCATCCCCCAGATCGCCTGGGCCACGACCGCGACCGCGACCACCTTCAGGCCGTGGATCCACGGCGCATTCGCGAGATTGAACCGCTCGACGCCAAAAGCGAAGAGGGTCAGCGCGATCGCGGACGGAAGGGTGAAGGCCAGCCAGGCCGCGAGCCCACCCAGCGGTCCCGCTCGGAGGATGCCAATGCTGATCCCGACCTGACTGCTGGTCGGACCGGGGAGAAACTGAAAGAGCGCGATCAGGTCGGCGTAGGTCTGTTCGTCGAGCCAACGCCGCCGGAGGACGTATTCGTCCCGAAAATAGCCCAGGTGGGCGATCGGTCCCCCGAAGCAGGTCACGCCGAGACGCAAGGCGACCCAGAGTACCTCGAGGATCGATCCCCGTGACCGGACCGTCGCGGTCTTCTCAGGGACGTCCAAAGTACCTTCCGTGACGTGCTCCTCCGGCGCGGCCACCGGCCGCTCCGGGACGGATGGCAGGTCGGTGACGTTATCGCTCACGGTTCCTCCTTGCTTGTACTGCTCGGCCGATGGGATGCGCGTCATGATGAGACGAAGGCAGGTCGCGATTCTGACCTGCCCCCCATCGGAGCCTTGGAATCGCTCGCGACGATATCATGAGACGATATTGCATGTAAATATGAAAGCAGGAGCCAGGAGTCAGGAGAGGAACTGGCGCCGCTCGCTTCCCGTGACACCAGCGCCCCGCCGAGGAGGACGGGGCCTTTCAGGATCCACCCGTGATCAAGTGCCTCGTACGCACTCATGGTCGCTTGGTCAGCTCGATCCACGAGCTCGCGAGGATCGCTCCCGCGACGACCGCCAGCCACTGTCGTCCGCTCAGCGCGGTGGTGTTGAGGACCGCCTGGACCGTCGGGATCGAGGTCATCGCCACCACCAGGACGACCATCCCGCTCAGCCAGCCCGCGGCAAATCGGTTCGATAGTAACCCCTGGATGCGGAGCGGTAGGCTTTCCTGCTTCAGGTTCATCGCCAGGATGATGTGTCCCAGGAGCCAGGTGGCGAAGGCGGCCGTCCGGGCATTATCGACTCCGTAACCCGACGCGAACGAGCCGAGGTAGACGGCGAGAATAGCCACGGTCAGACCGGCCATGTTGCGCAAGATCCGTAAGCCGACCGCTTTGGTGAGAAACCGGCCGGGGCGACGCGGCCCGCGAAGCATGACGTCCGGCTCGGCCGGCTCGGTGACGAAGATGGTCGAGGAGGCCAGGTCCATCAGCAGCTCGGTGAAGATGATCTGGATCGGCGCGAGGGGGAAGGGTACGCCGATAAGCAGTGGGACGACGAAGATCGCAAGCAGGATCGTCTTGGCGGAGAGATAGTAGGTGATGCCCTTGCGGAAGTTGTCGTAGGCTTTCCGTCCGATGGCGACGCCGTCGGGAAGGTGCGAGAAATCGTCGTCGGTCAGGACGAGGTCGGCGGCCTCTTTGGCAACGTCGGTGCCCCGCTGGCCCATGGCGATCCCCACTTGCGCCGCCTGCAGCGCGGGCGCGTCGTTGACGCCGTCCCCGGTCACCCCGACGACGTTTCCCAGGCGCTCGAACACGTTCACTAGCCGCAGCTTCTGCTCGGGTACCGTCCGCGCGAACACGCGTACCCGTTGGACCGCGCCCTCGATCTCTCGGTCGGACATCCGATCCAGGTCAGACCCGGTGAGAGTCTGGGTTCCAGCGAGGCCGACCTGCCGAGCGACGAACGTCGCTGTCGCCGCGGTATCGCCCGTGACCATGACCGTGCGCACCCCGGCCGTTGCTAACCGCTTGATCGCATCCGCCACGCCGGGGCGTATCGGGTCGGTGATGACCGCGGCTCCGACGAAGACCAGATCTCGCGGCTCACCCTGCCCGGCCGCGTCCTCCTGGTATCCGTAGGTGGTAATCCGCTTGCCCTCGGCAGCCAGCCTCTCGACGTTTGTCAGCACCCGATTCCGCTCGGCATTGCTCCAGGGAACCGACGCTTCAGCGTTCATGCGAGTTATCGAGCGGTCGGCGACGAAGCTCGGGCTGCCGGTCACGTACGTCGAGCACTGGCCGTCCTGCTCGTAGGTGAGGCCACGGTAGACCTTGCCTCTCGCAAAGCCCACCAGGTGCACCAATCGCCCCTTATCGGGCATCTGAACCCGCTCCTGCCGCGCGGCTTCGACGATCGCCCGGTCGGTCGGGTCATTGGTGATCTCCGGTATCGCCAGCAGCGCCTGGGCTAGGAAGCGTCGCCAGAGTTGCTCGCGGTCGCCCTGGCGGTTCTCGACCTCGATCACCTGACCGTCTCCCAGGACGATCGCCGATAGGGTCATGCGGTTCTCGGTCATCGTGCCGGTCTTGTCGCTGAGAATCGTCGTGACCGCACCAATGGTCTCGGCTCCCTGGAGGCGCCGAACGATGACGTGTTTGTGCGCCAGCTCGAGCGACGCCAGGGCGAGAGCCATCGCGATGATGATCGGCGGCTGGCCGGGCACCATCAGGAAGGTGAGCGAGAGCCAGGTGAGCACCATCTCGTGAAGACCGTAACCGCGGATCAGGCCGATCAATGGAATGAGGAAGCTCACGCCGACGGCAAAGACCGCGAGAGTGCCCGCCAGCTCGCTCATCTGCCGCTGCAAGGGGGTGGGCGTCGACACGACACCAGCGGTGAGCCGGGCGACCTTGCCCAGCTCGGTCCGCGAACCGACTGCGACGACAATCGCCGTCCCCACGCCGTCCAACACGGTGGTGCCGGCGAACACCGCAGTTGGGCGGTCGGCCAGGGGCGCAGCCGCGGGCACCCGGGTCACGGCATTCTTGACGATCGGCGCGGACTCGCCGGTCAGCGGGCCCTCGTTGACCAGCATTCCTGCCGCGGTGATCAAGCGCGCGTCGGCGGGAACCCGCGTGCCCGACTGCAGCAGGAGAATGTCCCCCACGACGACGTCGCTCACCGGGATCTCCTGGCGACGACCGTCCCGCATGACGGTCGTCGTCGGCGTCTGGAGCTCTCGTAGCTTGGCCATCGTCCGATCGGCGCGGGCGTTGTTCAGCACGTGAACCGCGACGTACATGGCGACGACGAAAACCATCACGAACGCTTCGCGCAATTGCCCCAGGAGCAGGGAGATACCCGCGATGACCAGGAGAAGCACCAGCATGGGTGACCGGACGCTATCCCAAATGAGCTTCCAGAGACTGGAGGGTCTCGTCTCGGCGAGCTCGTTGACGCCGTACCTCGCCCGGTGCTCTTCCATCGCGTCCGAGGTCAAGCCCCGCTGCAGGTCGCTGTTCAGACGTCGCGCGAGTTCATCCGCTGGGAATGACCACCAGGCGTCCGGCACTCCTGTCGAAGGTCTGCCCAGCCTTGTGCTCAACCCGGCCACGTGATGGCTCCCGGTGCGTCGGTCCTTCGAGCGACGGTGGAGTCGCAAACACGATCCCGCTGCCATTGGGTGATGCGGATTGGAGGAGACAAGACCCCCATGATGGTTTGTCGTCCAGGGATCCGCGAGCAACGGCAACGGTGATTCACGTGCGGCAGACTCCGATTCGTCAGCGAGCATGACCGTGGACTGCGCGTCCGCCTTCCATCACCTCTTTGAAGTGGCTGAGGTCCTCGGTAATCTGCGTGCCGGGCTCGTGCAGAAACGCGGCGACTGCATCGCCGACGGGGCCGAGGGGCATCTGGTACTCGACCTCCTCGGTGAGGCGAGTGCCCCGTGGCGTCGGTTCGAAGTGATAGCAGCCGTGGTGGCTGACCTCTCCCCCCGTCGTCTCCCAGCAGAGGCGACGCTCCGGCTCGCAGACGGTGATCCGCGCGTCCCACTCCACGGTGAGACCGAGCGGCGCGCGGTAGACCCAGTGGGTCGTCTCCGGGCCGATGGGTTTGACCTCCACGACATTTTTGGTCAACTGCGGTTGCCGTGCGAAGTCGGTCCAGGCGTCCCAAACCTGCTTGAGGGGCGCGTGAATCTCGACGCTTTCTTTGAACGTGGACATCGCTCGTCCTCCTCGATGCGCAGTGGACTGGGCACGCCAGTCTCAGAGGATCGGTCAGTTGGTGTACTCGTCGGTCGTCACGATCCGGTAGCCACTGCGGAGCACGTCCTCCTTGGAGCGCAGCGTCTGCGGCGGGTAGTCGCGCGGGACGATGACGTAGTTGTGGCGCCAGATCGGGCTGTACCTCGGATCGCCCGGTTTGGAATCGTAGATCGTGTATTGGCCCTCGACCTTCTCGGGCTTACCCCCATCGCCGAGCGCGTAGACGACGATGTACTCGTCGGCAACTTTCGTCGTGTTTGGGTCGATCGCCACCGGTCCGAGCGGGATCGACCAGACGACTTCATCGCCCGCCCAGCGCGGGTGCACCGTCTGGTGATAGGGGTTGCTGTAGTCGAGGTTCCCGTAGTGGACCGGGGTGTTCACGTCCGCGGGAGATGGCAAGTGATCCGCCATTCTCGGCTCCTGTTTGCTCGTTGCACGGACGGGCAGTCTCATCCGTTCGCATAGCGCGTGGTGCATGTTCCGTACCATAGCACAAGCCGATATCGGTCAACGATAGCAATCATGGTTGGAATTTTGGGGCGACGCTCCGATCGCGGCGATACCCCGCAACGAAGCATCTCGGGGTCCAGTACCCTTTGTGGCTCTCGACAGATCAGCCCACCGTACTGCCTTTCTCTTCCGGCGGACGAAGATCATGGAAGAGTCCGAAGAAGAGGACGCCATTGAGGACTTGGAGTACCGCTCCGCCGAAAAAGGGCAAGGCGAGGCTGAGGTGCTCAAAGAGGAATCCTGCCAGGACCTGGCTCAGTGCGCCGGTCCCCTGCGACGGCAACTGCGACAGCGCGGCGATGGAACCCCGCTCCTCCGGGGGTACCACCGCCATCACGTACGATTGCCGCAGAGGGTTTGCCAGCCGCGAGGCAATCATCCGGAGGATGTAAAACGCGCCCGCGATCCAGAACGTTGGTGCGAGCGCCAGCAGGCCCACCAATGTCGCCATCAGGATCCGGCTGAACACGATCGCTCGGACCAAGCCGGCTCGACGCGCCAGGGGCGCCGCACCAAGCACGGACAGGAGTGAGGTACCATTGACGATTGCATAGAGAAGTCCGATGGTGCCGGTGCTCACTCCATAGCGCTGGTAGAACCAATAGGTCAGGAACGGCCCGAAAAAGCCTCCGGCCAATCCATCGACGCTATTGGTCGCCCAGAGGCGGAGTAAGAATGGTGTGGACTTTCTGGGCCCCGTGAAGTGCTTCGCTACTGAACGCTTGGCCCTCGGCTGATCGATCACCGACATGGCACACAACGCGGTCAGCAGCGCACACAAACTAAAGGCCACGAACGCCGGGCGATCCGCGGCGGCGCCCTGCGCCCCGAGACGGGCCGCGAGATCCGGAATCCACGCCAGCTGACTGCCCAGAAAGGCTCCGACCACCGTGGCGAGCTCGAGCCGCACGAAGGCACGATTGCGATGCGGGGACGGCGTGGCGTCCGCGATAAAAGCTTGCTCAGCCGGTTGGTACGGTCCGGCCGTGCCGCCTTCCGCGCCGGCCCCTCTGCCAAGGGAACCCAGCGTGGCACAGGCGAAGATCGCCACGACACTGTGCAAAAAGCCAAACCCAAGACCGGCGAGTGCCGTCACGATTGGGACACCAATGAGGAAGGGCTTACGCCCGAAGCGATCGGCGAACACACCAACGACTGAGGAGAGGACGGCGGTCGTGATCGCGGTGAACGCAAAGAGGACACCCAACTCCGTTGCAGAGAACCCAATCTCGGTGAGGTAAATCGGGACGATGACGCTGGCCAAAGCGCGCGAGGCACTCATCAGCACGCGAGCAAGCATCAGGAGCCCGACGTCTCGCGGCATCCAGGATGGAACCACCTGGCCCCAAAGGCGGTGCGCTGAAATTGGGCCCCGACGGGGAATCACGTCAGTTCCCGCGGGGTTCGCGCGACCGTGGAGGCGTTCCCCATTTATCAGGTCGTCGGTTACGTCGCTGCACCATCGCATCCAAACATTAATATCGTTAGTCGTTATCGTATAACGATATTAATTTCTAACAGAAAATGAGTCAAGGGGAATAGCGGTTTGTCACCGTCCGTGCCGAACCTGCGACTGGCGTGGCCACCTGGCGCAGATGACCAAGGCGTCCGAAGATGCCAAGAGGCGACACAATGGCAAATTAGGATCCTCGATCGAGAGTGGTCGCACTTTGGTGACTCCGCGGCGCAGACTGGGCGTCCAGCCGTTGATTCCCAGCCGCATAGTGTTAGAATATCGCCAAGCGATAACGCTGTGCGATAGTATGTCGCGCCTACCCGGTCAACGAACTCGGTCTGCCTTCGGTCTGGGAGATGGAGGTTCGCACTGAGGAGGACGCTGGCGGAGACCGGATGAAACAGCACTACCTGTGGGAACTGCGCCCCTACTTCCGCCAGGTGGCGGGACAACTGGTCCTGGGGTCGATCTGCGGGATCATCATGAACACCGCGATCGTCCTGCCGGCCATCCTGCTGGGACGGGCGATCGATACGGCCCTGGCGTTCGATCGCGGCCAGGCGGACGCGAACGCGGTCACCTGGGCCGCGCTGGCCTTCGTCGGCGGCACGCTCGCCACCGAGGGCCCGCGCGTCCTCAAGCGCTGGTGGATCTTCACCGGCATCGGCCGGATGATGTCGAATCTGCGCGCCGACGCCATGCGCGGCGTGCTCGACTGGCCGATGGAACGCGTCCACACCACGTCGGTGGGCGAGCTGATGGCCCGGATCATCGGCGACGTCGACGTGCTCGGCCTTGGCATTCGCGAGTTCATCAACGAGACCTGGGACACACTCCTCTTCTCGGTTTCCATGGTCGTGGCCATGCTGGTCTACGACCCCGGCCTCACGGTCCTCGCCCTCCTGCCGGTGCCGTTTGGCATGTGGCTGGGCGAGGCGACGGGCCGCTGGGTCCGTACCCGCACGTCCACTGCCCGCCAGGCCAACGCCTCGCTCACCGCGCTCCTCCTGGAGCAGCTCGCCGGCCTCCGCGTGCTGCGCCTGTTCGGCCGCTCCTCAATGGCCATCGCGCGGGTCGAGGAGCGCTCGAAGCGGCTGGCGGACGCGAACCTGGCGACGGCGCTCCTGCGCGGCGGCCTCACCCCGGTGTACATGGCTCTGATGACCTGTGGCGTGGTGCTCGTGGTTTGGCAAGGCGGTCAGCGCGCCGCGGCCGGCCTGATGAGCGTGGGCGCGTTCGTCAGCTACTTGCAGCTCTACCTGCGGTTCACCCAGCGCAGCTTCCGCCTGCCCCAGATGCTCAACTCCATCCAGAGTGGCGGCGTCGCCTACGGCCGCCTCAAGCCGCTGCTCGCGCCGGCGCTGCCGGTGACCACGGAAAGCCAGCCGTTCATATCTTTTCGCCCCTTTCACGTCTCGGGAGGCGACCTGCCGCCCGAAAGGTTGCCGGTGCTGCCGGCGCGCCCCGTGGCCGTCTCGCTGGATCAGGTTTGCTTCGCCTACCCCGGCGTGGGTGCGCCCGCGCTGCGGGACGTCTCGCTGGACATCCCAGCGGGCGCGATGGTCGGCGTGACCGGGCCGGTCGGCTCCGGCAAGAGCGCCTTAGCCCGGTCCCTCCTCGGCCTCTATCCGCTCGATGCCGGCCGGGTGCTCCTCGCCGGCGTGCCACTGGAGGATCTGCCGGCTGCCGAGCGTGCTGCCTGTACTGGCTACCTGCCGCAGGATCCCTACCTCTTCTCTGAGAGCGAGTCTTCAAAATGCATTTAAGCAGCCCACAAACGAGCGAGACGACGGGCGATCAGGTTGCTGGCACCGATGTAGAGGAAAGCGCAGGCCGACCAGGACGCGGCCTCCCAGTCGCGGGCCAG